>JGI24709J26583_10001850_pt1 | contig 17793 bp, 19 predicted proteins | sample BioPla2DNA1_FD_26583 | JGI IMG/M metagenome (IMG submission 26583) | reverse complement strand
ATGAGTTGGAATATTGCATTGCAGGAAAAGACACAGATAAGGAGAACTTAGAAGAAGTGGTAAAAAGACTATTGATTTTACGCCAAAGTGCCAATTTCGTTGCGATTATGAAGGATAGTCAGAAAAAAGAACTGGCATTAAAGATTGCCACCGGAGCAGTAGGATTTACAGGAAGTGCATCCCTTATTCGAACAGTACAAATGGGAGTTTTAATAGCGTGGTGTTATGGGGAGAGTATTTTAGATGTACGATGCCTTTTACGAGGAGAAAAAGTTCCGCTTATAAAAGACAGCACCCAATGGAAATGTAATTTATTTCAATTGACAGAAAGCATTTCAGGAGAGAATCAGGAAAAACAGGAAGTGGGCATGAGCTATCAGGAATATTTGCAGATATTGTTGTACATGACAGAAGAAAATCAGTTAACCATGCGTGCATTAAATATGATAGAGAAAAATATAAGATTGTTTTCCGGAAATGACAGGTTATGTATGGACACCATGACATCTGGGATAAAGGTAAATGCAGTTTATAGTGGGAAACCATTATTTTTCAGTGTGATTCCAGTTGGAAAGAAGATAAATGGAGATTACTATTTTTATACATCAAAAACATTTATGTATGAAGAATAAGTAGCAAAGGAGGGGAGGAAAGAGTGCCTCAAATATATAGAAAGGAAAAACAAAAAAGCTCTCTCAAACACAACGGATTAAAAGTTGGGGCACTGTTTTCTCCCCTTGCAAAAGGAAGTCTGACAGTAGAAACAGCTCTGGTGTTGCCTTGGTTTTTATTTGCAATGGTGACAGTGCTGTTCCTATTTCGGGGATTGCAGATTCAGTATATAGTGGGGGAAGCACTGGATGGGGCAGTGGCACAAACTGCATTAGAAAAAGAAATAGCACCAGAAGAGGCAGAAAATGAAATAAAGTATTTATTTTATAAAAAAATAGAAGAGAGTCAGTGTTCCACAGCTATGATAAATTTAGGAATGGCGGGATTTTCGTGGAGTGATTCCGTAGTGGATGAACGCTATCTGGATATGAAAGTTGACTATCAGATAAAATTGCCCGGCTGGCTATTGCAGGATAGCATGTGGAAAGTTTCAAAATCCAGTAGATGTCGACGTTGGAAGGGGATTCCGGGAAATGGTGAAAACGGGAACAGTGCAGAATGGGTGTATATAACACCGGAGGGAAGTGTTTATCATAAAAGTAGAGAATGCACCCATTTAAAATTATCCATCCATGCAGTATCAATGGAAGAGGCAGAAAAATATCGGGCATGTGAACATTGTACGAAGAAAACAAAAAAGACAGCTATGGTCTATATCACAGAAGAAGGGGAATGTTATCATATAAAATTAAATTGTAGTGGACTGAAACGTACGATATATATGATGCGTTTTGACCAGGTAAAAGGGCGTAGCCCTTGCTCAAGATGTGGAGGAAAGTGAAATGCAAAGTGTAGTATTATTAATATTGTTGAGTATATGTGCAGTAGAGGATTTAAAACAGAAAGAGGTAACGGTAACATATATATTGTTATTTGGAATCATAGGGGTATTCTTACATTTATTTTACCCCGGATGTTCTGTATACAGTATGCTTTGGGGACTGTTACTGGGAATTGCAGTTATGGCAATGAGTGTTTTGACCCACGGAGAGATTGGATTGGGAGACGGAATTTTGCTAACAGTAACAGGCGTATATTTAGGGGGCTATCAAAATCTGGAATTATTTTTAATTGGAATATGTCTTGCCGGAGTCTGGTCATTGGGAGTAATCCTATTAAAAAAGAAAAAACGTAAGGATAAAATTGCATTTATGCCGTTTTTATTAATGGCATATGCATTTATGCTGGTAGTTTAACATGAGAGTGCAAGGAAGTTATACCGTAGAAGCAGCGTTGGTTGTTCCCATTGTACTAGGGTGTATCTTATTGATTCTGAGTCAAACAATCGACCTATATATAGAAGTAACAGAAACAACCCGGTATGACCGATGGTGGGAGGAGTTTCAACCGGCAGAGNCTTTTCGGAAAATAGAATTTTTAAGAACGTTTGAAAATAATAGTGGGGAGGAGTAGCAATGAATATAACCTATCAGAGAAATTTGCATAAAAGTTATATGTGCATTGAAACAACAAAGGATATTGTACAATCCCACGAATTGATACTTTTGCAAAAGTATCAGGTACCGCAATTATTAGATATGCAGATAGTAATTCAAGATGGAAAAATGCAATATTGGTTTGAGGTTACAGGAAAACAGCAATTGGCAGATTATCTGGGGGGAAAACCCATAGGCATGGAAATGCTAAGAACAATTTTGTTTTCTTTAGAGCAAGTGTGCGAAAAAATGCCGGAATTTTTGCTGAAGGAAGATCGGCTTTCATTACAAAAAGAATTGATTTATGTAGATTTAGCGGATAAAACAGTACATTTTACTTATTTGCCTTTTGAAGATGGTTGTTTTCCGGAAAAATTTCAAGCTTGGATGGCAGAGACATTAAAAGAAATCAATCATCAAGAGCAGGCGTGTGTGGAATTGGCATATCAGGTTTATGAAGCTTCTATCAATGAAAATATTAGTATTCATCAGGTATTGAGGGAAGTAATGAAAAATAATGTGTTAAAACCCGAGATTCCTATTTTTGAAACAGTAGAAAAAGAGAAGAAAGCGGAATTTCTACAACGGGATTTACAAGAAGAACAAGTACTATCCCAAAAGAAAAAGATTGGAACGTTTTTGGCGGATGCAATAGCGGAGAAAAAAGAAGAAATACAGTGGGAAATAAAAGAATATTTCCAAAGTAGAGTTCCTTCTTCCATAAGAAATTATTTGAAGTCAAATGAAAGTCAAAAAGCAAAAGAAAGTACAATATTATCAAGATTATCAAGAAAAAAATCAGGAGAAAAGGAAAAGAAAACACAAAAGGAAAAACAAAAGAAAAAGAAAACTTCAAAGGAAATGCCAATTGAAATGTATCATACCCAAAAACTATATAAAAATAAAGATCAACCAGAGGGAAAAATGGTGTACCAAGGGGAAAATCAATGTGAAGATATATGGATTCAGGGAGTAGAGTTTTTTATAGGGCGTAACTCCGGGCAGGCAGATGCCAATATAAAAACAGAGAGCATCAGCAGACTGCATGCAAGAATTTTGAAAAAAGAAGGAGAGTATTATATTGAAGACTTAAATTCCACCAATGGAACTTACCTAAATGGGGAAAAGTTGGAATATCATAAAAGTGAAAAATTAAATAAGAATGACATGGTACAATTTGGGGCAGAAGCCTATGTATTTTATTAAAATAGATTGATTTTATCAGGGAAAATTTATATACTAAGGATAGTGAAAAAATTGGAGGCAGTATATGAAGATAAATATCTATTATGGCGGAAGAGGGTTGATGGATGACCCGACAATTTATGTCATTAATAAAATGCAGGAAGTATTAACAGAGTTAAGAGTAAACGTAGAGCGATATAATATATTTGAATATAAGAATAGCATTTCCACGTTACCACAGACTATTAAAGATGCAGATGGAATCATCCTGGCGACCACAGTAGAATGGTTGGGAATCGGTGGCTATATGCAGCAGTTTCTGGACGCATGCTGGTTGTATGCAGACAAGGATAAAATAGCAACAACGTATATGCAGCCCATTGTCATGTCTACGACTTACGGGGAACGGGAAGGAGAACTTACCTTATCAAATGCATGGGAAATTTTAGGTGGACTTCCTTGCGCAGGTTTATGCGGTTATGTGGATGATTTGGTCTCTTTTGAAATGAATCATGATTATACATTGATTATTGAGAAAAAGGCAGAGAATCTGTATCGAACCATTTCTCAGAAAATCAAGAATCTTCCAACAAGTAATCAGGCAGTAAAACAGTCTGTACTGCGTACCCAGCAGATGGATTTAACACCACAGGAAAGTGAACAGCTTTCCAAGTTTGTGTCAAACGACAATTATGTAAAAAAACAGAAGGAAGATATTGAAGAGTTGACCAGTATGTTTAAGGATATGATGGGAAAGAGTGAAACGGAGGACGAGGTAGCGTATATCCATGAGTTAAAAAATGGGTTTGTACCACAGGAAGATTTCTCGGCAATCTATACATTTATGATAGAGGGCAGGAAAAAGCCATTAACCATTAATGTTCACAATGAAGAATTAAATATTCATTACGGACAGGAGGAGCACGTAGATGTATTAGCAAAACTTCCGGTTTCTGTAATGGAAGAAATCATACAAGGAAGAATGACCTTTCAGCGGGCATTTATGACAGGTGCAATGACTGCAAAGGGTGATTTTAAAACGTTAAAAATGTTAGATCAGATATTTGTTTTAGGATAAGTAGGAGGTAGCACAATGAAAGACACAAATTGTATTTTTTGTAAAATTGCAGCAGGAGACATTCCATCTAAAACCATATATGAAGATGAGCAGTTTCGTGTAATTATGGATATTAGTCCAGCAACTAAGGGACATGCTTTAATTCTTCCAAAAGAGCATTATGCAAATCTGTATGAAATCCCGGAAGAAGTTGCAGCAGATGCCATGAAATTAGCAAAGAAGCTGGCAAAGAAGATGAAAGATACTTTGGAATGCGATGGATTTAATTTAGTACAGAATAATGGAGAAGTAGCAGGACAGACCGTATTTCACTTCCATATGCATTTGATTCCGCGTTATAAAAATGACGGGAATGAGGACAAGATTTGTTGGAATCATCTGGAATTGAGTGATAGTGAATTAGAAGAGATTCATCAGAAGCTGATAAAATAGAAAATAATGCAAATCAGAATCAATCTTACGTTTGGTTATGCTTGAATTTAAAGTGATTTAATAGTATAATTTCTCCGATAAGAAGTTATAACATATCGATTTAAGGAGGCACGAATCATGATCAATTGGAATAATTTGGATACAGTTCATGCATATCAGGAACTTTCCAAAGTAGTGCGCGTAAATTTGGGAGAAACTATGACAGGAGAAAATGGTGCAGAACGTGTAAAGAAGTACTCTGTACCTATGGGAGAAGGACTTGTTTATAATTATGCAGCAAAACAGGTCGATGACAATGTACTTGCAGCACTTGCAAAATTAGCAGAAGAGACTCAGCTGGTAGAAAAGTTTGAGGCACTTTACAATGGTGAAGTTGTAAATACCGGAGAAAAGCGTCGTGTACTTCATCACATGACCCGCGGACAGTTGGGAGAAGCTGTAGTAGCAGATGGCGTAGATAAGCGTACATTTTATGTAGAGCAGCAAAAGAGAATTGCAGAGCTTGCAAACAAAGTGCATAATGGTGAGATTACAAACGCAGCAGGAGAGAAGTTTACAACTGTTGTACAGATTGGTATCGGTGGTAGTGACCTTGGACCTCGTGCAATGTATTTAGCACTTGAGAATTGGGCAAAAGTAAATCATACTTTTAAAATGGAAGCAAAGTTCATCAGTAATGTAGATCCGGATGATGCAGCAGCCGTGTTAAATAGTATTGATGTAGCACATTCACTTTTCGTACTTGTTTCAAAATCAGGTACAACACTTGAGACATTAACCAATGAATCTTTTGTAAAAGATGCATTAAAGAATGCAGGCTTAGACGCTTCTAAGCATATGATTGCAGTTACAAGTGAAACATCTCCATTAGCAAAGAGTGATGACTATCTTGCAGCTTTCTATATGGATGATTATATCGGAGGACGTTTCTCTTCCACTTCTGCAGTAGGTGGTGCAGTTTTATCACTGGCATTTGGACCGGAAGTATTTGCACAGTTCTTAGAGGGTGCCGCAGCAGAGGATAAACTGGCTAAGAACAAAGACTTACTTGCAAACCCGGCAATGTTAGATGCATTGATTGGGGTTTATGAACGTAACGTATTGGGATATCAGAATACAGCAATTCTTCCGTATTCTCAGGCATTGAGCCGTTTCCCAGCTCATTTACAGCAGCTTGATATGGAGTCCAACGGAAAATCTGTAAACCGTTTTGGTGAACCGGTAAATTACCAGACAGGTCCTGTTATTTTCGGTGAACCGGGAACTAATGGACAGCACTCCTTCTATCAGTTGCTTCATCAGGGAACTGATATTGTACCACTTCAGTTTGTTGGATTTAAAAACAATCAGATGGGCAGAGATGTTGTGATTCAGGATAGCACAAGTCAGCAAAAACTGTGTGCAAATGTTGCAGCACAGATTGTTGCTTTTGCATGTGGTAAAGCCGATGAAGACCGCAACAAGAGTTTTGAAGGTGGACGTCCATCCAGTATTATCATTGGTGAACAGTTAAATCCTAAGACACTTGGAGCACTTTTGGCACACTTCGAGAATAAAGTTATGTTCCAGGGATTTGTATGGAATATCAACAGCTTTGATCAGGAAGGTGTACAGCTTGGTAAAGTATTAGCAAAGCGTGTATTAGCACATGAAACAGACGGAGCTTTGAAAGTATATAGTGATTTATTAAATATTTAATAAATCAAAATAAAACTTGAGCAAGAAAAAGGGAAGATTTGAATCAACAAATCTTCCCTTTTGTGCACCATTATTTTTTAGCAGCTTCTTCAATAATTTGAACTACAGTTTCCACTGAGTTCATCTGTTTACTTTCTTTCATGGCGGTGATGTATTGGTCACGATTTTCATAGAGCTTTTGCACCGCATCTAAAAGAACTACATTACTTAAGTTCTCTTCTTCAATCACCATACTAAATCCCTGTTGTTCAAAAGAATGTGCATTTAATATCTGGTCACCACGGCTGGCATTGGCAGAAAGTGGAATCAAAATATTTGGCTTATGTAAGGCAAGTAATTCGCAGATAGAATTTGCACCGGCACGGGAAATTACAATATCTGCAAGAGCAAACATATCACTTAATTCCTGGTTGGCATACTCAAATTGGGCATAGCCTGGGGTACCATGTAAGGATTTGTCCAGATTTCCTTTTCCACACAGATGAATAACCTGATAGTTCTTTAAAAGTTCTGGCAATATGCCACGAACAACCTCGTTAATAAACTGGGAACCGCTACTTCCACCCACTACCAGAATAACAGGTTTTTCCTCTGTCAAATGGCAATAATTCAGAGCATTTTGACGGTTACCGCTCAATAACTCGCTTCGAATTGGAGAACCGGTAAGGATGGCTTTGTCAGCCGGAAGATATTTTAAGGTTTCCGGGAAGTTGCAACATACCTTATAGGCATTTGGAATAGCAAGCTTGTTAGCAAGTCCCGGAGTAATATCAGATTCATGTATAATAGCTGGAATGTGGCAACGCTTTGCGGCAAAGATAACAGGAACAGACACAAATCCTCCCTTAGAAAAAACTACATCCGGTTTCAATTTCTTCAAAAGTTTACGCGCCTGACCGTATCCTTTTAATACCTTAAAAGGATCGGAAAAGTTCTTTACATCAAAGTAACGGCGTAGTTTTCCGGAAGAAATACCATAATAAGGAATACCGCAGTCTTCAATCAGCTTCTTTTCCATTCCTTCATAGGAGCCGATGTAGTGAATATCATATCCCAGTTCTTTTAAACGGGGAAGCAATGCAATGTTAGGAGTAACATGTCCGGCAGTTCCACCGCCGGTAAGTACGATTCGTTTCATTAGAACCTCCAAAATTATTTTTCAAATTATCATTACTCATTATTTTATACTCCTCTATAAAAAAGTCAAGGGAAACATGTCGTCGAAAAAGCCCGAAACATGCGATGAAAAGTGGGTTTGTCCTACTTTCCAAAAGTAGGAAACTCCATTATAATAAGAGAAGAAAAGGAGGCGGGATTATGAATACAGTAACAGAGCTACTGCAAAATTACGGAGAGATAGCAAAAATCGGACTGGAGGCAGTGTTTGGAATAGTGATATTGTGCCTGCTAACAGGGATTTTAAAACAGATAAAAAGATTAAATTCCAGTTTGAAGAGCATTACTGCAAATATGCAGGCGTATTTTGATGTGATTCTTACAGAAGAAGAGGAAACAGATGGTGAGCAACATATGGAACGGGAAGAGGAAATTAGAGCTAAGATAGAAGCATTGAAAAAGCAGGAAGAGGATGAACAAATCTTTAATGCTGTTTTGCAGGAATATTTTTCCTAAGACGAGACAAAACTTGCGTAAACTATGAGAAACTTGCGGAAATAAAACAAAGAGCACTACATATATTCGTGTATGTAGCGCTCTTTTGGTATAAGCATTAAATTTTGAAAATGGAAATATTCTTTTCCAAGGTAGAAGCAATATTCTGTAATTCTGCCGCATGGTCTGAAATCTCTTGCATTACGTTTGCAACTTCAATAACAGCAGCAGATGTTTCTTCCGTACTTGCTGCATTTTCTTCTGCAATAGCAGTAAGATTTTGCACCACATCAACAATACCGCTTCTGGTAGAGTTTAACTTGTTTGTGCGGTCCGCAATCTGGGCAATACCATTGATAGACTCTGTAATACCTGTTTCCACCTGAGAGAACACAGTTCCGGCTTTGGAAACATTTTCACTTTGTTGTTCCATAATAGTCTTTACTTCGTCCATGGTCTTTACAGCCTTTTCAGAATCTTCTAACAGTGCATAAATAACTTCATCAATTTGTCTTGCAGAGTCATTGGACTGTTCTGCAAGTTTTTGAATCTGAGAAGCAACAACGGCAAATCCACGACCAGCTTCTCCGGCTCTTGCAGCTTCAATAGAAGCATTTAAAGAAAGTAAGTTTGTCTCATCGGCAATAGAGGCAATCAATGTAGTTGCTTCTTTAATCTTCAGAGCAGATTCGTTTGTTGTATGTGTTTGTTCGTAAATAACGTTGATAGAATCAATTGCTTTCTTATTAATAAGGTCAAGTTCCTGAAGGGTATTGTTAGCAGTATCACTGGATTCTTTAATTGCATCTGCTGCGTTATGCAGAGCAGAAACCTGAGAATTGGTATCTTCCACCATAGTACCCATGAGAACAATATCTTCGGTAGCCTTTTGTGTTTCCTGTGCCTGATTTGTTGCACCGGAGGCAATTTCAGAAACCGCTTGTTCTACGTTTTGCACAGTACCGCTTGTAGTATTTGCACTTCCGGTTAATTGTGCAGAAGTTTCATATAATAAAGCACTTTGATTTTTAATATCCGTTACAACTTGAACGAGGGATTCGCGCAGGGCAAGAAGGGCTTTTGCCATAGTGCCGCATTCATCCGAACGTTTACTGATTTTAATGGTCTTTGCATCTTTCTGAAAATCCATATCCGCTAAACGATTGATAAGGGTTGTGACCTGTAAAATAGGCCGTGTAAGTTTAGCGGTGATAAGGTAACCTACAATGCCAAGTAATACAATGATGAAAATACCGGCACCGATTGCAGTATAAAATGCCTTGTTAACAGATGCCATAACTTCGCTGTTGTCAGCGGTAAGAATCAGAATGGCCTTCCCGTTTCCGGCAACATAATAAGAAGCATATTTTTGTGTACCGTGATATTTATATTGCTTTACGGCAGGGCCTGGAATATTTCCTTTATCGAGTTGAGTTACAACATCCTGTATAACCGAACTCTCTGCCATAGTACCAATTTTAGATTGGTCAGGGTGGTAAAGAATAGTTCCGTCAGCACTTGTTACATAGAAGTAACTGCTGTCCATTCCTTCAAGTCCAACACCACCTACTAAGTTTTCCAAACGGTCCGCATATAGGTACATAACAGAAATGTTAATATTCTGATCCAAAACACGTCCGTAAGCAGAGGTTATATCATCCATATAGTCCTTTGTCAGGGTCATAGTATTATTTCTAACAGATGGGATAATCAGTACAATACTTAATACAATACCCACAAAAATGGAACCTGTCAGAAGCATGACGATTTTTGATTTGATGGAAGAAAAGAAACCGGTTTTTGCTGATTTTCCGGAGCTTTTTTTCTGCAAATTTTTCTCTCTTTTTGGCTTTGTTGCAGCCTTTTTTACGTTACCCACAAGAATTCCTCCTTTGTTCATGCGTCTTTGCTACATTATAACATCATAATTTGTCAAATGCAATAAAAAGCGACAAAATATAAGGAAAAGAAATGGTGAAAATAGACAAAGAAAATGGGCAAAATAAGAGTAAAAAACAGCACATATTTTTGAAAACTTGACAAATTACAAAAATTTTGCTATATTGTAACAGAGTTGTAATAATTGTAACAAATTTGCATAAAATAATATAATAAAATGAAATTTATGCAGCGATGTACAATCAGGAGGTTAATTATGAAATTCAAGAAGGTTATAGAAAGCGGAATAATTGCAGGATTTGCACTTGCTATTACACTTTCAGCAGCATTTGGTACAAATGTATCTACCAAGGCGGCAAACCAGAAACCGGAAACAGAATTCGCAGAAGAGACCAAAGAAGAAAATGAAGTAGCAACCATAGAGAAGACGGAAAATAATTTGGTGGCAGAAGCAGCAGAGGCAATCGAAACAGCACAAGATTCAGCGGAGGTGGAAAACGCAGCTGTAACAGTGCAACAGACAAATGTAGAAGCACCGGTACAGATGGTAAATGAGGAAGTATCTCCATGGGCTTCAAAGCTTATGCCAAATGTAGAGGATTATCTGAATGTTCGTTCAGAGGCATCCGATGATTCTGAATTAGTAGGAAAGATTCACAAAGGAGCAGTTGCGGATATCGTAGAACGTGGAGATGTTTGGACAAAGATTAGTTCCGGAAGTGTAGAAGGATATGTAAAAAATGAGTTCTGTGTAACCGGAATTCAGGCAGAAAGTCTTGCAAATGAACAGGGAACCACATATGCTACAGCAGTAAGTGGTGGTGTAAGAGTAAGAGCACAGGCATCTTCCGAAGATGGAATAGAAATCTTAGATGTAATGGAAGAGGGCGGAAAGCTCAAGGTAGACAAAGAGGCACCACAGGTAGAAGGATGGGTTGCTGTTAAATGTAATGACAAAACAGGATATGTAAGTCAGGAATTTGTAAATGTAGAGTTAGAGCTTGGAAAAGCAATTTCCGTAGAGGAAGAAAAGGCAGCGATCGCAGCGGCAGAAGCGGAAAAGGCAAAGAAAGCACAGGAAGAGCAGAAAAAGGCTGCTAAGACACAGAAAGATGCAGTTGCAGCATCTTATGATGATGTCACATTGCTGGGAGCATTAATTCAGTGTGAAGCAGGAAGCGAAGGCTATGAAGGTCAGTTGGCAGTTGGAGCTGTTGTAATGAATCGTTATCGTGCAGGATATGCAGGAAGCATTTCAGGAGTTATTTACCAGCGCGGACAGTTTTCACCGGCATCCAGCGGAAGATTGGAAAGTGTATTAAGCAGAGGAGTTAGCGGAAGTTGTTTACAGGCAGCTCAGGAAGCAATTAACGGAGCTGATAATGTAGGCGGAGCTAAGAACTTTAAAAATGCAGCATCCGGACAGGCAGGAATCGTAATCGGAAACCATGTATTCTTTTAAATAACATACAAACGGAAAGCAGTTCTATCATTTGATAGGGCTGCTTTTTGTTGCATTAAATATTGTAATCTTGGAAAAAGTATAGTAATATGGAAGAAACTATAAATTATAAAGGAGGGGAAGTTATGGAAGGGCTTTTCTGGCTGATAATGATTGTTGTAATGGCAATTATTGAGATTATAACATTGGGACTTACCACGATTTGGTTTGCCGGTGGAGCACTGGTTGCATTTATTGCTAGTTTACTTGGTGCAAGTACTCTGATGCAGTGGATATTGTTCTGTATAGTGTCCTTTATATTGCTGATATTTACAAGACCTTTTGCAATGAAGTATCTAAATCACGATAAGACCCGTACCAATGCAGAAAGTTTGATTGGAAGGGAAGCCATAGTGATTGAAACAATTGATAATCTGAAGTCAGAAGGTGTGGCAAGTGTAGCCGGTCAGGAATGGACAGCAAGGGCTGTGGATGATACCATAATTGCCAAAGACACCGTTGTTGAAATTGTAGAAATCAAAGGTGTAAAGTTAATTGTAAAGGTGAAAGAACAAAAATAATAAAAAGAACAAAATATTATAAACGGAGGAGTTTATTATGTCAGGTGGATTAGTAGTATTCATTATTTTAATTGTATTAATATTAGTTTTATTAGCATCCTGTATCAAGGTGGTACCCCAGGCAAACGCAATGGTTATCGAGCGTTTAGGTGGTTACTTAGCTACATGGGGCGTTGGAATTCATTTTAAAGTTCCATTTATTGATCGTGTCGCAAAACGTGTATTATTAAAAGAACAGGTAGTAGATTTTGCACCACAGCCGGTTATCACTAAGGATAACGTAACAATGAGAATTGATACCGTTGTATTTTTCCAGATAACAGATCCAAAATTGTTTTCTTACGGAGTGGAGAATCCAATTATGGCAATTGAGAATTTAACAGCAACAACACTTCGTAACATCATCGGTGATATGGAGTTAGATGAAACACTTACCTCCAGAGAGACAATCAATACCAAGATGAGAGCTTCTCTTGACGTAGCAACAGACCCTTGGGGAATCAAGGTAAACCGTGTAGAACTTAAGAACATCATTCCTCCACAGGCAATTCAGGATGCCATGGAGAAACAGATGAAGGCAGAGCGTGAACGTCGTGAGGCTGTTACAAGAGCAGAAGGAGAAAAGACAGCAACTATCCTTGTGGCACAAGGTAAGAAAGAATCTGCAATTTTGGATGCAGAGGCAGAAAAACAGGCAGCAATTCTTCGTGCAGAAGCAAAGAAAGAAGCAACCGTTCGCGAGGCAGAAGGTCAGGCAGAAGCTATTTTAAAGATTCAGCAGGCAAACGCAGATGGTCTTCGTTTCTTAAAAGAATCTCAGCCAGACGGTGCAGTACTTCAGTTAAAGAGCTTAGAAGCATTTGCAAAGGCAGCAGATGGAAAAGCTACAAAAATTATTATCCCATCTGAAATCCAGGGAATGGCAGGATTAGTAAAATCTATTGCAGAAGTAGCAAAAGAGGATAAATAAAGTAAGTCAGAACTAAGAAACAAGAGCGGGGTGTCACAATTTCGGACAGCCCGCTCTCATATGCATAGAACAGGAGTGAAAACATGAACTTAAAAGGACGTCATTTTTTAAAATTAAAGGATTATACACCGGAAGAAATTACATATTTAATTGATTTGTCAGCAGAATTAAAAGATAAAAAGAAAAAGGGAATTGCACATGATGAACTAAAGGGAAAAAACATTGCCTTGATTTTTGAAAAGACAAGTACCAGAACACGTTGCTCCTTTGAAGTGGCAGCTCACGACTTGGGAATGCATGTGACCTACTTAGATCCATCCGGTTCTCAGATTGGGAAAAAGGAAAGCATTGCAGATACAGCGAGAGTGTTAGGAAGAATGTTTGATGGTATAGAGTATCGTGGATACGGACAGGACATTGTAGAAGAACTGGCACAGTATGCAGGAGTTCCTGTATGGAATGGTCTGACCAATGAGTTTCATCCAACACAGATGATAGCAGATATGCTTACCATAAGAGAACATTTGGGACATTTAAAAGGTGTAAAATTTGTTTATATGGGAGATGCTCGTTATAATATGGGAAATTCCCTTATGGTAACTTGTGCAAAGCTTGGTATGAACTTTGTAGCATGTACTAATAAAAACTACTTCCCGGATAAAGAATTGGTAGCTTACTGTGAATCCGTAGCAAAGGAGACTGGAGCAACTATTACACTTACCGAAGATGTTATAGAAGGAACCAAGGATGCAGATGTTATCTACACAGATGTATGGGTATCCATGGGAGAACCGGAAGAAGTATGGGAATCCAGAATCAAAGAATTATTGCCATACCAGGTAAATAAAAAAGTAATGGAAAATGCAGGAGAAAAGGCAATTTTCATGCACTGTTTACCGGCATTCCATGACTTAAAGACCGGAATTGGCCGCCAGATACACGAAAAATTCGGCTTAAGTGAAATGGAAGTAACAGACGAAGTATTTGAAAGTAAACAGTCAGTAGTATTTGATGAAGCAGAAAATCGTATGCATAGCATAAAAGCAATTATGTATGCAACATTAAAATAAACAGGGTAAAATCATGAAGACAAAAATATTGCAGATATTACGTCAAAGTGAAGCATATATATCCGGACAGGAATTATGCGAAAAATTGGGAGTTTCCAGAACAGCGGTGTGGAAGGCAATTAAGCAGCTTCGGGAACAGGGATATGAAATAGAAGCGGCACAAAACAGAGGATACCGTCTGTCTGCTGTGCCGGACGTATTATCCAAACAGGAAATTGTAAGCTGTATGCACACCAAATGGCTGGGACACAATGTATTTTATTATGATGAGATTGATTCTACCAATACGGAGGCGAAGCGTAAGGCAGAAGAAGGTGAACCACACGGAACACTTGTAGTTGCCGATATGCAAAGTGCAGGTCGTGGTAGACGAGGAAGAGATTGGAGTTCCCCACATCATCAGGGAATCTTTTTTACCATATTGTTAAGACCCGAAATCGAGCCTGTGAACGCACCAATGCTGACACTTGTAATGGCAATGGCAGTGGCACGAGGTATTTCAGAAAGTACCGGATTAAAGGCGCAGATTAAGTGGCCAAACGATATTGTCATAAATGGAAAAAAGGTAGTGGGAATTCTTACGGAAATGAGTGCACAGATAGATTATGTAAACCATGTGGTAATCGGAACAGGAATCAATGTACATCAGTCATCTTTTCCGGAGAAATTGGCGCAAAAGGCAACATCAATCGATATAGAAAATGAAAAGCTGGGAGGAGCAAAGATATCCAGAGCACAGCTTTTAGAGAAAATTTTAGAGCAATTTGAAATATATTATGAAAAATATATAAAAACACAGGACTTATCCGGCTTAATGGAGGAATATAATCAGGAACTTGTGAATAAAAACCGCAAAGTTCGCGTATTAGATCCTTTAGGAGAATTTGAAGGACAGGCACTTGGAATCAATGCACATGGTAGTCTTTTGGTAGAAAAGGACAGTGGAGAGACAGTGGAAATTTCTTCCGGAGAAGTATCTGTTCGTGGAATTTACGGATATGTATAAAGGAGAACTTATGGAACGGGAAGAAGTAATTTTATGCGGTTCTAGCGCATATACCCAGAAATATTATTTAAACGAGGCATTTGAAGGGCTTCCGGAGAGTATCAAGGATGAGCTGAAAATCATGTGTGTACTGTATACAGAAGATATTGGTGGTGTACTTACACTGATATTTGATGAAGAAGGCAATCTGAACTTTCGTACAGTAGCGGATGAAGGAGACTTACTGTATGATGAAATCGGAAGTGTGCTGAAGATTAAGCAGTTCCAACAGACGAAACGTGAATTACTGGAGTCACTGGAAATGTATTATAAAGTGTTTTTCCTTGGAAAAGAACTAACAGAAGAGGAATTGGAGGATTAAGTCTATGTTATTAGGTGCAGATGTAGGAAATACCAATATTACCTTTGGTGTATTTAATGGGACAGAGATTGAAGCAACATTTCGTATGACAACCAAGCTGCTTCGTACCTCAGACGAGTATGGAATATGTATTCGTGATTTGCTAAAACATAACGGAATCGATTACGAGAAGATTAACGATGTAATTATCGCCTCTGTTGTGCCCAATGTAATGCACTCTTTATTAAGTTCCTTTATAAAATATTTTGGTGTTAATCCGGTAATTGTAGAGCCGGGAATTAAGACGGGGATTCGCATTGCAACAGAAAATCCAAGACAGATAGGAGCAGACCGTATTGTAGATGCAGCTGCCGCTTATGAACTATATGGTGGACCGGTATTTGTTATTGATTTTGGAACCGGAACCACATACGATTTGGTAGATGGAAACGGTGCATTTTTGTCAGGAGTAACAGCACCCGGTATTCGAACTTCTGCAAAAGCATTGTGGGAAGATGCGGCAAAACTGCCGGAAATTGAAATTCGTAAGCCGGCAAGTATTCTGGCGAAAGAAACCATTAGCAGTATGCAGGCAGGATTGATTTACGGTCAGATTGGACAGACAGAATATATCATTCAAAAGACCAAGGAAGAAACCGGCTGGCACGATATGCAGGTAGTTGCAACCGGGGGACTTGGAAAGATTATTGCAAAGGAAACAAAAATGATAGATATCTACGACCCGAATCTGACGCTTCAGGGATTGCGCCTGATATATAATAAGCAAAATCGGGGAAAATAAAGGTATGGAAAAACTAACAATCGGAAATATAACATTAGAAAATAATCTGGTATTAGCACCCATGGCAGGAGTAACAGACCTGCCATTTCGTGTGTTATGTAAAGGACAGGGAGCAGGGCTTATCTGTATGGAAATGGTAAGTGCCAAGGGAATTTACTATAACAATAAAAATACAGAGATTCTCCTTACCACCACAGAGGAAGAACGTCCGGTGTCCCTTCAGCTATTTGGCTCAGACCCTAAGATTATGAGCGAGATGGCAAAAAAAATCGAAGAACGCCCATTTGATATTTTAGATATTAACATGGGATGTCCTGTGCCCAAGGTAGTAAATAACGGGGAAGGCTCTGCACTGATGAAGAATCCCAAACTGGTGTATGAAATTGTTTCTGCTATTGTAAAAGCTATTCAAAAGCCGGTTACGGTAAAGATTCGCAAAGGCTTCGACGAGGAACATGTCAATGCAGTGGAAATTGCAAAAATTGCGGAAGAGGCAGGAGCAGCTGCGGTTGCGGTGCATGGAAGAACCAGAGAACAGTATTATGTCGGAAAGGCAGACTGGGATATTATCCGTCAGGTAAAAGAGGCGGTTTCCATTCCGGTTATCGGAAATGGAGATATTCTTACCGCAGAAGATGCTTTGAAAATGAAATCCCAGACCAATTGTGATGGCTTTATGATTGGGCGAGGGGCACAAGGAAATCCATGGATATTTCGTCAAATCTTACATTCCCTAGAAACAGGGGAAGAATTGCCAAAGCCGTCCATGGAGGAAGTGACAGAGATGTTGCTGCGTCATGCAAGAGCACAGATTGCATTCAAAGGAGAACTGGTAGGAATTCGTGAAATGCGAAAGCATGCAGCATGGTATACCAGCGGCTACAAGAACTCTGCCAAACTTCGTGGAAAAATTAACGAAGTGGAGACTTACGAGGATTTAGAGGCATTATTCCGAAGTGTTGCATCATATACTAGAGAAAAACAGTAGTAGGATTCGTGTATGTTGAAATGGCTGAAACGTCTTTGGAGTTTCAAGGAAAATCCAAAGGAAGACAAGCAAACAAAGGAAGTACAACAAAATCCGTTTCTTGTGTATTTTCGAAGGATTATAGAACAGATACTTGAGAAATACGAAATCCCCTATGGTGCATTTCACCCACTTTTGCTGGATCAGGACACAGAACCGGAATCCATGCTTTCTCAGGATGATGTAGCAGTGGTTTTAGAACAAATATCGGAAGATTTGAACTTTTTGCGGATTGCAACGGAGCGACCGGCATATTTTTCCGAGTATATAGAAAAAATGTATGTGGAAAATGGTCTAATAGTGCAATTGGAAGCAAAGAATGATTTTTCTCTGGAAGGAATCAATGTGGTTTTGGATATGGAACAGAAAAGTGGAATTTTAAGAGAATGTATCAATGAGAAAATTCATTATATTCCAATCTACAAAAAACCTTGGAATCAAGGGGAAAATCTTGACATTTCAGTACCTATTGGGTATAATATTGTGATTGTTAAAGGAATATAAAAATAATAATGATAAATAGATAGAGGAAAGGTGTAACGCTT
>JGI24709J26583_10001848_pt1 | contig 17796 bp, 12 predicted proteins | sample BioPla2DNA1_FD_26583 | JGI IMG/M metagenome (IMG submission 26583) | reverse complement strand
ACAAAGATTCCGCCAGAGGGGTAAATTTAATGAAAGACAAGAAGTTTCAATAGTGATTATGAGGAAAAGTGCGGAGGGATTTCACGAGAATTCTGTGAGAGCGGTAATCCCAAGGAAACCAATAAGTTTCAAAGGTGCTTGTGGGATGATTTTTTGGAAAAGTACGTAGGGATTATACAAAGATTCCGCGCGAGGGGTAAATTTAATGAAAGACAAGAAGTTTCAATAGTGCTTATGAGGAAAAGTACGTAGGGATTTCACGAGAACTCCGAAAAGGGGGTAAATCGGAGAAAATCAAGAATAGATCTTCGCAGATACCATTGCCTTCCTAACAGCGATAGCAGCAAAATACCCGAGAACCACAGACAGGATATCTTTTGGAAGATAAGGAAATGACACAGCGCTAGAAGCTGATAAAAGAGGCATGTCTAGATAGATGCTGGCAGCAAAAGCACCAGTGACATGGCAAGTCAAAAGCCCTAAAATACCAAGCCCAATGCGGATGAAGATATTTTTAAATTGCATACTACATCCTGCTAGAAAGCTAAGGAATATAAATCCAATGATGAAACCACCAGTAACACCAAGGATAACACCAAAACCTCCATTGAAGCCATTAAACACAGGCAAACCAATGGCACCCAGTAATATATAAATAAAAACAACAAAAGTCCCCTTTTTTGCACCAAGTGTATAGCCAACAAAGGCGATAATAAATGTCTGCAGAGTCGCTGGGACACCTAAAATATTGAAACCTACAGGAATTGCCGAAAGTACAGAAACTAGGGCTGCAAATAGGCTTATAATAGCCATATCCTTTATATCAAGTTTTTTATTTTTTGAATTTTTGTCCATTGTCTGGATATGATGAAAAAACATCATTTCTCCTTTTAAATAATAATTAATCAAACCAAATTATGAACATTGGATAATAGTTAGTCAACTAAAATCAAGAATTGGTTAACAAACATTATTATATCTAAGAATTGGAAACAGTCAACCTAAAAATGAAAAGGGTTTACAAACAAAACTTTTATAAAGGATAAGACATTGAAACAATGAAATAATAATGTTATAATTGCGCCACAACTAGGAGGTTTATTATTTATGGAAAATAACAAAAAAAGAACATTAGACATAAGCCAAATTCCAGCTTACGAGCTAGTATCAACAGATGATATCAAGGCACTTAATTCAACAGGTTACTTACTGCGTCACAAGAAAACAAAGGCGAGAGTAACAGTTATTTTAAATGATGACAATAATAAAGTATTTAATATAGGATTTAGAACTCCAGTAGAAAATGATACAGGTGTGGCTCATATAGTTGAACATACTGTTCTTTGTGGTTCAAAAAAATATCCCCTTAAAGATCCATTTGTGGAATTGGTAAAAGGATCATTGAATACTTTTTTAAACGCAATGACATTTCCAGATAAAACTATATACCCTGTAGCAAGCTGCAATGATAAGGACTTTAGCAACCTAATAGATGTATACTTAGATGCAGTTTTTAATCCTAAAATATACGAACATAAAGAAATTTTTATGCAAGAAGGCTGGAGTTATAGTCTTGTAGATGAGAATGCACCATTAGAAATCAGTGGTGTGGTATATAATGAGATGAAAGGCGCTTTTTCGGATCCAGATACAGTAGTGATGAGTAAGGCTATGGCGAACTTATTTCCTGACAGTAGTTATGGTTATGAATCAGGGGGCGAACCAACACATATACCAGAATTGAGTTATGAGGAATATTTGGATTTCCATAGAAGGTACTATCATCCATCTAATTCATTTATATACTTATATGGTGATGTGGATGCAGTTGAAAAGTTAAATTATATGGATAGTGAATATTTAAGTAAATATTCATACTTGGAGATAGATTCAAGATTAAAAGAGCAGGCAGCATTTGAGGAAACAAAGGAAGCTACAGAATATTACTCAATTGGGCAAAATGAATCTGCAGAAGATAAGGCATATTTCGCATATATGAGTACTGCTGGTGAAGGTATTGATAAATATTTATATTATGCTTTTAAAATACTTGATTACGCACTTATTTCTATGCCAGGAGCACCAATAAAAAAGGCACTTATAGATGCAGGGATAGGAACAGATATTGAGGGTGGAGAACAAAATCTTAAGCAAAGATTCTTTATGATTGTAGCAAAGTGCGCCAAGGAATCTCAGAGGTCTGCATTTGTGCAAGTGGTAGAAAAAACGCTAAAAGATATTGTGACAAATGGGATAAACAAGGATTCACTAAAGGCTGCAATCAATCTTTTGGAATTTAATTATAGAGAGGCAGATTTTGGCTCATATCCAAAGGGACTTTTCTATATGTTGGATAGCTTTGAGAGCTGGTTATATGATGATAATGCACCATTTACACATATAGATGCGGCAGATACATTTAAGTATTTAAAGGAGATGTCAGAAACAGATTACTTTGAACAACTAATAGAAAAGTATCTAATTAATAATACCCATAAATGTATTATGGAAGTGCTTCCAAAGAAAGGATTGGCAGACGAGGAAGATGCAGGCCTTGCAGAGAAGTTGAAGGAATATAAATCTTCCCTTAGCAATGAAGAGATTCAACAAATAATCAACGATACAAAATCTTTGAAAGAATATCAACAAAAACCGGAAACAGAAGAAAATTTGAAAAAAATACCCCTTCTTAAAATTGAAGATATGGATAAAAAATCAATCCTGCCAATTATAGAAGAAAAACCATTTGAAAATATTAAGATGATACATAGTAATATATTTACTAATGGCATTGCCTATATGTCGGTTTACTTTAACTGTGAAAATGTTGACGAGAAGTATATACCATATATCGGTCTATTCAAATATATCTTTGGAAATATGGATACTAAAAGTCACACATATGAGGAACTTTCCAATCTTATAAACCTAAATTCTGGTGGTGTAGGAAATGATATATCAGCCGCTGCAAAACTAGATAATCAAAGTGATTATAGTATTTTATTTGAAACAAAGATAAAAATAATGTATGATAAATTCCAGTTTGCATTTGATGTAATTTCAGAAATGCTTACAGAAACAAACATTGATAATAAGAAACGTTTAAAGGAAATTGTTCTAAAGGCAAAGGCAACTGTAGAGTCAGCAATTAATTCATCAGGTCATTCAAAGGCGATACTGCGAGCAATGTCATTCTTTAATGAAGTTTCATATTACTCAGAGATGTTATCAGGTATAGGATTCTATATGTTTCTAAAGAAACTGGTTACAGATTTTGACGATCATTATGATACAATACTAGAAGAATTGAAACTCACAATGGAACAAGTTATGGTGAGAGGCAATATGACTATTCACATTACTTCAGATGACGAAGGTTATAGCAAGATGCTTCCATATGTAGATGAATTCACACAGCACTTTTCTAACACACAATCTGTAAAGAAAGCAAGAGACTTTAAGCCCGCACTAAAGAGTGAGGCCATTAAAATACCATCCACTGTACAGTATGTGGCAAGATGCGGTAGTGTAAATCAGGAGGAAGGTTATCAGACAGATGGCCACTATCAGGTATTAAAAAATATTATGGATTACGAATACCTGTGGAGCAAGATTAGAGTAGAAAATGGTGCATATGGATGTGGACTTAGAATTACTCGCTCAGGAAAGATAGCATTATCATCATACAGAGACCCACAGCTTGCTAAGACAAATGAAGTATACGATGGAATACCAGAATATTTAAGACATTTTGATGCAGATGATAGAGAGATGACTAAATATATTATTGGAGCTATTAGTATGATGGATACGCCAAAGACACCAAGAGGTCGGGGGATGGAATCCTTTAATGCATATCTAGTAGGGCTGACTGACGAGGATATAATTAAGACTCGTGAGGAAGTACTGTCTACAACAGCACAAGATATCAGAAAATTGGCAGAACCATTTGAAGCGGCGCTATCAAGCAGTAGCATTTGCGTAATAGGCAATGGGGCAAAAATAGACGAAAATGCAGATATGTTCAATGAAATCATAGACTTGTATGCGTAGATGATTAATCTGTATGTTTAGAAAATAATGTTAAATAATATATACAGCAACATATTTGTAACGTATACAGCACCAAAAACAAGGAGAAAGAATGGAAGAATCACAGTTAAAATCAGGATTTGTAACACTTATAGGAAGACCCAATGTAGGAAAAAGTACTCTAATGAACAAACTAATTGGTCAAAAAATTGCTATTACTTCAAACAAACCTCAGACTACAAGAAATAAAATACAGACAGTTTACACCAGTGAGCAAGGTCAAATAGTATTTATTGATACACCGGGTATACACAAGGCAAAAAACAAGCTAGGCGAGTATATGGTAAGTGTAGCTCAAAAGAATCTAAATGAAGTGGATGTAATACTTTGGTTAGTAGAACCAAGTAACTTTGTAGGTGCGGGCGAAAAGCATATTGCAGAGCAATTAGAAAGGGTAAAAACCCCTGTTATTTTAATAATAAACAAAGTGGATACAGTAAAAAAAGAGGAAATCCTTGCATTTATTGATACCTATAGAAAAATTTATGATTTTGATGAGATTATTCCTGTATCAGCACTAAAAGGAACAAATACTGACGAGGTCATTTCGGAGATATTTAAATATCTTCCATACGGGCCAATGTTTTATGATGAGGATACTGTAACAGATCAGCCAATGCGTCAAATAGTTTCAGAACTTATTAGAGAAAAAGCCCTTAGATGTCTTGATGAGGAAGTTCCTCATGGTATAGCAGTATATATTGATCAAATGAAGGAACGTAAAGCGGGCAAGATGATAGATATTGAGGCAACCATTGTTTGCGAAAGAGATTCCCACAAAGGAATAGTCATTGGCAAGCAAGGACAGATGCTCAAGAAAATTGGAAGTGCTGCTCGTTACGAGATAGAAAAAATGATGGAAGTTCATGTCAATTTAAAATTATGGGTAAAAGTTCGTAAGGAGTGGAGAGATAATGAAACTCAATTAAAGAACTTTGGCTACAATAGAAAAGATATTTAAACTGGTAATTTTTAATAGTTTTTTTCATTCACGATGGAGACACTATTTTCAAAAATACTAGAAATAGAAATAAAAATTTAAAAGAGAGGTGACAGGTGTGGTCAGAAAACTGACTCTTACAGGAATGGTCCTTAGTGCCACACCTGTAAACGACTATGACAAGCGACTGGTAATACTCACAAAAGATAGAGGTAAGATTGTGGCATTTGCTAAGGGTGCAAGAAGACCCCATAGTCAATATATTGCAGGCAGCAGACCTTTTTCCTTTGGAGAATTCAGTTTATATGAAGGAAAGACCGCATACAATCTGTGCGGGATAAATATTTCCAACTATTTTGAGGATGTTTCCGCAGATATAGAATCAGTGTACTATGGTTTTTATTTCTTAGAGATGGCAGACTATTTTTCTACAGAGAATGTAGAGGCAAAGGTATTATTAAACTTACTATACATTTCGCTAAAGGCCTTAGAAAAAAAGGTAATCCCTAGAGCTTTGATACGACATATATTTGAACTGCGGTGCTTTGCAATAAATGGTGAGTATCCGAACGTATTTCAATGTGTAAGCTGCGGTGAAAGCGATGATATTCACTACTTTTCTACAAAAAAGAGTGGTGCATTATGTAGTAAATGTGGGGCAGCACAATCAGATGCTATTGTTCTAAACACCTCCACTTTTTATACAATGCAGTACATAATATCGTCGAAGTTAGAAAAACTATACAGCTTTAATGTATCGGATGAGGTTTTAAGTGAACTTGGCATGGTAATGCGAAGGTGGATGACAGCTTACGTAGATAAGGGATTTAAGTCAGAGGAACTTATCTCTTTGACAGCAAATGTATTGCCATAAATTATATTGAAATTAAAATATAAAAATAGAACCAACAATATAACCACAAGAGGAATAAAAGATGAGATTTGTAATACAAAGAGTTGAAAAAGCAAGTGTAGAAGTAGAAAATGAAGTTATTGGAAAGATAGACAAGGGATTCTTGGTGCTAATCGGTATTTCAGACGAAGATACGGTGGCAATAGCCGATAAAATGGTGAAAAAACTTATAGGTATGCGAATATTTGATGATGCAGTTGGAAAGACAAACCTAGCTCTTAGTGATGTAGATGGGGAGTTGTTATTAGTATCTCAATTCACCCTATACGCAGACTGCAAAAAGGGAAATCGCCCATCATTTATCAAGGCAGGAGCGCCACAGATGGCAGAAGAAATGTACAAATACATAATAGCTAAGTGCAAGGAAGAAGTAAAGATAGTGGAAACAGGTTCATTTGGAGCTGATATGAAGATAGAACTTACAAATGATGGACCATTTACGATATTGCTAGACAGTAGCGAGATAATGTAAACCAAATTTAATAAATTTGAAGATTCAATATAAGCCTCCAATATATATTCCAATATACACTCACAGAAATATAAACTCGTAACAATAAAGCAAAATTTGTTTAATATAAGAATCAAGCAAACACAAATATGCTTGAAAATAAATATCTACAATAGTATAATACAAAAATCTGAACTGATATAAATATCAGTTTTTATATATTTATTACAGCTTTAAGAAAGATATGAAGGAGAGAACACATCATGGAAAAAACAATGGACAAGATAGTGGCACTTGCTAAGACAAGAGGATTTGTGTATCCAGGCTCAGAAATCTACGGAGGTCTTGCTAATACTTGGGATTATGGTAATCTTGGCGTTGAACTTAAGAACAATGTAAAACGTGCATGGTGGCAGAAGTTTATACAGGAAAACCCATACAATGTAGGTGTTGACTGTGCCATTCTTATGAATCCACAGACATGGGTTGCATCAGGACACTTGGGCGGATTCTCAGACCCACTTATGGACTGTAAAGCTTGTAAGGAGAGGTTTAGAGCAGATAAGCTTATTGAAGATTATATGGCTGAAAATAGCATTACCATTGAGGGATCAGTTGATGCATGGTCAAATGAAGAAATGCAAAACTACATTTCTGAGAAAAATATTTGCTGTCCAACTTGTGGAAAACATGATTTTACAGAAATTCGTCAATTTAACTTAATGTTTAAGACATTTCAGGGTGTAACTGAAGACGAAAAAAACACTGTATATTTACGTCCAGAGACAGCACAGGGTATTTTTGTAAACTTCAAAAATGTTCAAAGAACATCAAGAAAGAAAATACCATTTGGCATTGGCCAGATAGGAAAGTCTTTCAGAAATGAGATTACACCAGGTAACTTTACATTTAGAACAAGAGAATTTGAGCAGATGGAATTAGAATTCTTCTGTAAGCCTGATACAGATTTAGAATGGTTTGAATATTGGAAGTCATTCTGTATCAACTGGTTACAGACTCTTGGTATTAAAGAAGATGAAATGCGTGCTCGTGACCATTCACCAGAAGAACTTTCCTTCTATAGTAAAGCAACTACAGATATTGAGTTCTTATTCCCATTTGGTTGGGGTGAATTATGGGGCATTGCTGATAGAACAGACTATGACCTTACTCAGCATCAAAATACATCTGGCGAACCTATGGAGTATTTCGATGATGAAGCGAAAGAAAAATATATCCCTTACGTTGTCGAACCATCACTTGGTGCAGATAGAGTAACACTTGCATTCCTTTGTGCAGCATATGACGAAGAGGAATTAGAGGGAGGAGATGTTCGTACAGTACTTCGTTTCCATCCAGCTCTTGCTCCAGTTAAGATTGGTATTTTACCATTATCAAAGAAACTTAACGAGGGTGCCCAAAAAGTTTATGCTCAGTTATCAAAGCAGTACAACTGTGAATTTGATGATAGAGGAAACATTGGAAAGAGATATAGAAGACTTGACGAAATCGGAACACCTTTCTGTGTAACATACGACTTTGATTCTGAAACAGACGGTTGTGTAACAGTTCGTGACAGAGATACAATGGAGCAAGAAAGAGTTAAAATTGAAGATTTAAAAGCATATTTTGAGAAAAAATTCGAGTTTTAGTTTTATGTTGACTAGACAAAAATCTATGCTATAATAACATTTAGGCTAAAAGAGTGGTCATTTTGTGCACTTTTTTTAGAAAAAACAAGCATATTAGGAGGAAACTACAAATGGCAAACAAATGGGTGTACCTTTTTAGCGAAGGTAATGCAAGCATGCGTAATATTCTCGGTGGTAAAGGCGCTAACTTAGCAGAAATGACAAGCTTAGGACTTCCTGTACCTCAAGGATTCACTATTACAACAGAAGCATGTACTCAGTACTATGAAGATGGAAAAACTATTAATGATGAAATTCAGGCGCAGATTAACGAAAGTATCGTAAAAATGGAAGAAATCACAGGTAAGAAATTTGGTGATTCTCAGAATCCACTTCTCGTATCTGTTCGTTCAGGTGCTAGAGCATCTATGCCAGGTATGATGGATACAATCCTTAACCTTGGTCTTAATGAAACAGTAGTTAATGTTATTGCTGAAAAGTCTAACAATGCTCGTTGGGCATGGGACTGCTACAGAAGATTCATTCAGATGTATTCAGACGTAGTTATGGAAGTTGGTAAGAAATACTTTGAAGAACTCATCGACGAGATGAAAAAAGCAAAGGGCATTGAATCTGACGTAGATCTTACAGCTGATGATTTAAAAGAACTTGCTGGCAAGTTTAAGGCTGAATATAAGAACAAAATTGGTTCTGATTTCCCAGATGATCCAAAGGAACAGTTAATGGGCGCTATTATGGCTGTTTTCCGTTCATGGGACAACCCTCGTGCAAATGTATACCGTCGTGACAATGATATCCCTTACTCATGGGGTACAGCTGTAAACGTACAGTCTATGGCATTTGGTAACATGGGTGATGACTGTGGTACTGGTGTTGCTTTCACAAGAGACCCAGCTACAGGCGAAAAGAAACTTATGGGTGAATTCTTAGTAAATGCACAGGGTGAAGACGTAGTTGCTGGTGTTCGTACACCAATGCCAATTAGGCAGATGGCTGAAAAGTTCCCAGAAGCATACAAACAGTTTATTGAAGTTTGTGATAGACTCGAAAATCATTACAGAGATATGCAGGATATGGAATTTACTATTGAAAACAAGAAGTTATATATGCTTCAGACTAGAAATGGTAAGAGAACAGCTCAGGCTGCTTTAAAGATTGCTTGTGACCTTGTTGATGAAGGTATGAGAACTGAAGAAGAAGCTGTTGCTATGATCGATCCTCGTAACTTAGATACATTATTACATCCACAGTTTGATGGTGCTGCATTAAAGGCTGCTACTCCATTAGGTAGAGGTCTTGGTGCTTCTCCAGGTGCTGCTTGTGGTAAGGTCGTATTCAACGCAGAAGACGCTGTTGAATGGGCTGAAAGAGGAGAAAAAGTAATTCTTGTTCGTCTTGAGACATCTCCAGAAGATATCACAGGTATGAAGGCTGCTCAGGGTATCCTTACAGTTCGTGGTGGTATGACATCACACGCTGCCGTAGTTGCTCGTGGTATGGGTAAATGTTGTGTATCTGGCTGTGGCGAAATCGATATGGACGAAGAAAACAAGAAATTTACATTAGCTGGTAAAGAATTCCACGAAGGAGATTCAATCTCCATCGAAGGTTCTACAGGAAATATTTACGAAGGTCTTCTCCCAACTGTTGATGCTGTAATCGCAGGTGAATTCGGAAGAATCATGGGATGGGCTGATAAGTTCAGAAAGCTTAAAGTTAGAACAAATGCTGATACTCCAGAAGATGCTACAAAAGCTCGTGAACTTGGAGCAGAAGGTATTGGTCTTTGCCGTACAGAGCATATGTTCTTTGCAGCTGACAGAATTGCTGCTTTCAGAGAGATGATTTGTGCTGATACAGTTGAAGAAAGAGAAGAAGCTCTTGAGAAGATTCTTCCATACCAGCAGGAAGACTTCGAAGCATTATACGAAGCTCTTGAAGGTAACCCAGTAACAATCAGATTCCTTGATCCACCTCTTCATGAATTCCTTCCAACTGATGAAGAAGATATCAAGAAACTTGCAGATAAACAGGGCAAGACAGTAGAAGATATCAAGAATCTTATTGATTCATTACATGAATTCAATCCTATGATGGGACATAGAGGATGCCGTCTTGCTGTAACTTACCCAGAAATCGCTAAGATGCAGACAAAGGCAGTTATCCGTGCAGCTCTTAACGTAAAGAAAGCTCATCCAGATTGGACAGTTAAGCCAGAAATCATGATTCCACTTGTTTGTGAAATCAAAGAGTTAAAGTTTGTTAAGAAAGTTGTTGTTGAAACAGCTGACGCTGAAATCGCAGCAGCAGGCTCAGATCTTACTTACGAAGTAGGTACAATGATCGAAATCCCAAGAGCAGCTCTTACAGCTGACGAAATCGCTACAGAAGCAGACTTCTTCTGTTTCGGTACAAACGATTTAACACAGATGGCATTCGGTTTCTCAAGAGATGATGCTGGTAAGTTCTTAGATGCTTACTATGACACAAAAATCTTTGAAAGCGATCCATTTGCTAGACTTGACCAGACAGGTGTTGGTAAGTTAATGGAAATGTCAATCAAACTTGGCAAGCCAGTAAATCCAAAGCTTCACATTGGTATCTGTGGCGAGCACGGTGGAGATCCTACATCAGTTGAGTTCTGTCATAAGATTGGTCTTGACTATGTATCATGTTCACCATTCCGTGTACCAATCGCAAGACTTGCAGCAGCTCAGGCAGCTATCGCTGAAAGCAAATAAGAATTAAAAATATATAGTATCTAGTATATATTACAGCCCACCACTTACAGAAATGTAGATGGTGGGATTTTTTGTTTTTGGGGCTCTTTGTTATCTGCCTCTCCCCCTCCCACCCTCAAATTTGACACAACCCCCCAATTATGATAAACTTTAAAAGTTGAAAATTTAATATAAGCAAGACAATACGGTTTGAAGTGAATGTAAGATAATATACACATTCATAGAGACTAACAGGGAATCTGGTGCAAATCCAGAGCAACAGCCATTACTGTAAATGATGAGAAAAGCTATGCCATTGGCGAATGCTGAGAAGGCGCAATTCTTGTGGAAACACATAGTCATAAGTCAGGAGACCTGCCGTAGTGCTTTGGTTAAGTCGGTTTGGGCAATGAAACTGAATAATCTACGCATAGGAATTCAATAAAAGTTTTCCTTATATAATTGTGGATATAAGTGTACCCTTTGGCTTGCCAAAGGGTATTTTTTATCGCTTGCCAATCAGTCCGTGGGCTCGACGGAGATGGAGGAAATATGAGAAAACAGTTATTAAAGCAAAAAATTAGAAAAATAGCGGTGACGGTACTTGCGGTGTCAATGATTTCAAGCACCAGTATAATCACAAATGCAAGTACCACCACTAGCACAAATGACAGCACAATTACAAGTGTCAGCACCAGTGGAAGCACAATCGCCACAACCACATACGATATTAATGAAATTATTGACCTAACAACAAATGCCATCAATGCAGCAAAAGCTTCGTATGGTGTAGCACCAGAAGGTTCGCTACTTGCAAATGAGAAATTTCTATCAGGTGCTAGCAGCACAACTACGGATTGGTTTGCAATGGCCATAAGCAGATTCGGATATATAGATAAAAATGGAAACTATTTATTATACACAGATACGAAGGCAGGCATAGAGGCATACCTTGCGGCGATGGAAGAGTACGTAACAAATGCCTATGAAAAAAATGGTGGTTACTTCCACAAAACAAAGGTAACAGAGTATCAACGAGCAAGTATTACAATAGATGCTTTGGGTGGAAATTCTCTTGCGTTTGGAAAATACGGAGAAAACGCCATAAATCTTGTTGCAGATGGTACATATAATCATGAAAATCCAGCAAAGCAAGGATTAAATGGCCTTGTATATGCACTTTTAGCTATGAATACATTGGATTACGAAGTGCCTGCAAATGCCAATTACACTGAAGAAGATTTTATTTTGGGAATCTTACAGCTTCAGGTGTTAGATGAAAATGATAGCAACAAATATGCGGGCTGGTCATGGTTTGGAAATACAGATGTAGATATGACGGCTATGACAATTCAGGCATTAGCACCATATTATCAGGATGCAACACTCTATACATACACAAATACAAAATCAAAACTTGAAGTGACAAAGACAGTTAAACAGGCCATAGATGAAGCACTTACTAAACTTGCGAAGTATCAAAAAGAAGATGGCGATTTTGCATCTATGGGAACACCCACAGCCGAAAGTACTGCTCAAGTAGTGGTAGCACTCACAAGTCTTGGTATAAATCCTCAAACAGATGATAGATTTATAACTGCATCAGGAAAAACTTTAATAGATGGTATTATGAAATTCAAATGTGAAAATGGTGGCTTTGCCCATATAGTTGGAAAGAATGGAAATGTATATAATCAAATGGCAAACCAGCAAGTGACATACGCCCTTGTTTCAGCTTATAGACAAATGGCAGGTATGAATACACTTTATGACATGAGAAACGAGGAAAAGACATCATCAAATCCTGAAGAAACAGGGAATACGGAAGAAGAATCAAGTAAGCAAGAAGAATCAAGTAAGCAAGAAGACAGTACAAGTAAGTCACAAGAAAATGAAGGAAAACAGGAAGACGAAGTAACATCCAGTGGAGAAAAAAAGGAACAAAATCAAATCCCGATTGATGAAGGTTCACCACAGACCTGGGATAACACACAACTAGTTACACTAGTTATTGCAACTATAATAGCAATGGGTGTTTTTGTAGCAGCAAAGAGTAGAAAAGAAGATAAAAAAAACAGTGAAGAAATTAATAAAAAAAACAATTGAAGTGCTACATAAAAAATCAATTCAAAAAAATATACTGCTGGTAGTAGGCATTTTAGCAGCAGTAGCAATAGCTGCGACACTGATTCATATAGAATCAGTGGAGGAGCATTATAATGGTGTGCAAGCTGATATTTTGTCGGATAACCCAAAGACTTTAGAAAAAATCACGGAGCCTTCGGCAAACGCAGATAATGCAACAATAGATAATACTGCAACAAAAGATAATACAAGCGATGGGAAAAATTCAGGTTCTACGGGAAACGATAACATAAATGCTAGCACCGATGCCGACACAGGCGACAATGTCAATACTGAAGCTAGCACCAAAACCAGTACAATTCCCGACAACAGCGCCCCCCCAACCATTACAAACTCAACCAATATTACCCCGAGCAGCACCACCGATTCCAATAAACACAACACCGCTAACACAACACCAGCTTCCAACCCAACCACACCATCTCCCCAAACTCAACCAATCTACATATCCATAAACTGCAGTACTATCCTCGATAACATGGATATGTTAGATGAAAGTTTGAAAAACGAAAAGTATATTCCAAGTGATGGCGTGATTCTAGATGCGTGTGCATATGCCTACAAAGATGGAGTGACAGTATTTGACTTGTTGTCACAGGCCATAAAGGATGCTAAAATACATATGGAATATCAGGGCATTGATGTGAGTAGTTATGACAGCGTATATATACAGGGAATAAATCATATATACGAGTTCTCCTGTGGCCCATTGTCAGGCTGGATGTACAAAGTCAACGGACAATTTTTCCAGTTTGGCTGCTCGAATTACAAGCTAAAGCCTGGAGATGTGGTAGAATGGATTTACACCTGCGATTTAGGATATGATATAGGCGGCGGGTACGCCAACGGAAAAGAAAGCGAATAACAAAATGAAAGTATTTGAAAATTATCATCCTATAGTATTATTTATATATTTTATATCCGTTCTAGTAATAGCAATGTTTGAAACCAATCCCGTTATTTTGGGATTGACATTGCTTGGAGGGGTATTGTTTGCACTACTGTTAGTTGAAAAGAAAAGATTTGTAAAAGATCTAGTTATGATACTACCATTTATGCTTTTGGTTGCATTGACAAATCCATTATTTTCTCATAATGGAGTAACCCCTCTATTTTTTCTAAATGGAAATGCAGTTACATTAGAGGCAATACTATATGGTATAGATATAGCGGCGATGATAATGGCAGTAATATATTGGTTTAAATGTTATCAAGAAGTTTTTGGAAGTGACAAGTTTTTGTACTTGTTTGGAAAAATAATTCCGAAGGTTGCACTGGTAATTTCAATGACATTGAGATTTATTCCATTACTGCGTAGGCAGTATAAAAAAATTGCGGATGCTCAAAAATGCTTAGGAATGTATGAGGACAAAAGCATTATAGATAAAGCAAAAGTAGTTATGAAAAATGTATCAATTTTAATAACATGGTCACTAGAAAATTCAGTGGATACAAGCATGTCTATGAAGGCAAGAGGCTATGGAATAAAAGGAAGAACTAACTATCATAATTTTAAAATTCATAAAATGGATAAAATACTATTGATAATCACTTTATTAATGGATGTCACAGTATTTACGGGCATGATTACAGGAAATACAACATTCTGGTTCTATCCAGAGATTACAGCTATAAAAACAACCCTCTTGGCATTTACTTCATACTTAGCACATGCAGTGCTGTCATTTACACCATTTATTATTGAACTGAAGGAGAACCTTAAATGGAAATACTACGTGTGGAAAATTTAGACTTTACCTATCCAGATAGCAAGACAAAAGTGATAGATGATATATCATTTAGTGTTAATGAAGGTGAATTCATAGTTGTTATGGGCGAAAGCGGATGCGGCAAAACCACATTACTCAAATGCTTAAAAAAAGAGATTGCACCACATGGAGAAAAGTCAGGAAATATAATATTTAGTGGCAAAAACATAGAGGAAATGGAACAAAGAGAATCAGCAGCATCTATAGGCTATGTCCTACAGCGACCAGAACTACAGATAGTAACAGATAAAGTATACCATGAGATGGCATTTGGACTTGAAAATCTTGGATTATCAGTAGAAGAAATGCGCCTAAAAGTAGGTGAAATGGCTAGTTACTTCGGATTGGACAAGGTTTATAGGAGTGATACAGATACACTTTCAGGCGGTCAAAAGCAACTTTTAAATCTCGCTTCGATAATGGTAATGTCCCCAAAACTCCTGCTCCTTGATGAGCCAACATCCCAACTAGACCCTATTGCAGCTAGCGAATTTATAGCTACACTCCAGAAGATAAATCGAGAACTTGGAACTACAATTATAATAGTAGAACATAGACTGGAAGAATTATTTTCCGTGGCAGATAAGGTAATGGTAATGGATAGTGGTAAGTTGCTGATGAATAACGCACCAAAGACAGTGGCCACCAAATTAAAAGGTCACAAAATGTTTGCGGCAGCCCCAACAGCAGTAAGAATATATCAATCATTAGATGTAAACTGCGAATGTCCTATAAACGTAAGAGAAGGAAGAAACTTCTTGCAAACTCATTTTGGAGGAGAAAAGATTAGAAAATCTTCAATTGGAAATGTAAGAGAAAATATAATAGAAAACGAAAAGCAAGGGGAAAAGGATGTAAAATCAGAATTAGAGTTACAAATATGTGAAAATAAGGCAAATACCAAAAAGGAAACAAGTATCAAACCAGGAGCAAAATTAGTGCTGCAAGATATATGGTTTAGATATGAAAAACACACTCCTGACGTGCTTAGAGGTGTAAATCTTACTATCAATGAAGGAGAAATATTTGCCATACTAGGTGGCAACGGAAGTGGTAAAACTACTACGCTTAATGTGGCACTGGGATTGCTTAATCCATACAAAGGAAAAGTAATAATTAATGGCAAACCTATTGGTAAATATAAATCAGCCAAACTTTATAAAAATAACCTTTCAGTTTTGCCACAAGATCCACAAACATTATTTACTGAGAAAACTGTGGAACTGGATTTGATGCAAGCAATTGATATCAGTGGAGAAGCAGTTAAGAAGGTACATAAAGAAGTAGAAAAGGAAGTAGAAAAGACGGAAATAGCAACAACTAAATTATCCCAAGTTCAAATTAATAAAATAAGCCAGCAACTAGGAATTAAACACTTATTGCAAAAACATCCCTATGATTTAAGCGGTGGGGAACAACAAAAAGTTGCACTAGCAAAGATACTACTAAGAAACCCTAAGGTAATACTGTTAGATGAGCCAACAAAGGGAATAGATAGCTGTGCAAAAGAAGAACTTTCTTCTATTATAAAGGAATTGTCAAAAAGTGGAATTACTGTGGTAATGGTTACACATGATGTGGAATTTTGCGCCATTACAGCTGATAGGTGTGGACTGTTTTTCGATGGTAATATAATGTCAGTGACAACTCCAACTAAATTTTTTAACGTAAACAATTTTTATACAACTGCCGCTAGTAGAATGTCTCGAGATATATTTGATGGATGCGTTACTGTAAATGATGTGGTAAATGCCTGTGTAAATAATTTACAGTAAAAGTAGGATACCCAAACTAAGCGTTATAATTAAAACAATGCGATGTAGATAACTATAAATGGAGAAGAAAATGAAAAGCACCAAACAAAAACAAATAATCAAAATATTAATATATATATTAATTCCCGTTGTCATTGTGGCAGGTGCTACAGCATTTGGTACAAAGAAATATGCTTTTTTATCAATAGTAGTTATGCTGCTAGCATGCGTTCCGTTTTTTGTTTCATTTGAAAAGAAAAATGCAAAAGTAGAAAGAATGTTAGCGTTGGCTGTACTTACTGCCATTTCTATACTTGGAAGATACATTTTTGGATTTATTCCACATTTTAAACCCATCACAGCAATGGTAATAATTACAGGTATCTATATGGGCGGAGAAATGGGATTTCTATGTGGGGCACTCTCGGCGGTTGTATCCAATTTTATATTTGGACAAGGCCCATGGACAACATTCCAAATGTTTGCTTGGGGATTCACGGGATTAATGGCAGGTGTATTTGCAAAACAACTAAAAGAAAATAAACCAGCATTATTACTATATGCGTGCCTTGCTGGACTAAGTTATTCCCTGATGTTGGATGTGTGGTCAACCATATGGGCAGAGGGTGAATTCAACATTAAAAGATATGTAGGATATATCATCACATCAATCCCGACCACCCTTACCTATATTGTATCAAACATAATGTTTTTACTAATACTTACACGTCCTATAGGTGAAAAATTGGACAGAATACGAAAAAAATATGGAATATAGTTGTATTTACTAAAATATGAAAAAAAACCACACAATATATATAAAAAATTATCAAAAAAATGCAAAAATAGACTTGTAAAAAAAAATATTATTAGTATAATTAAATTGTTGAAGGTTAACAACAAAAATTCATTTAAGAAAGGGAAAAGAACAATGAGAAAATTATTAAAAAGAATTACTACAGCAGTAGCAACTGCAGCAATCGCAACAGCAATGTGTTTTTCAGCTTTAGCAGCTGATACATACCATGTTGCAGGAGCTGAAGGACTTACAGGAGTTAATTGGGATCCAGCAGAAAACCAGATGACAGCCAATGGTGATGGAACATTCACAAAGGTATTTGAGAACGTTGCAAAAGGAACATATGAATTCAAGATTGCTACAAATGGCGCTTGGGACAATGGCGAATACAATCTTGAAGGCGATGCTTCAAGTGGTGGTTCAAATGCAACAGTAACAGTTGATGCTGATGGCTCAACAGTAACAGTAACATTTGATGGTGAAAAAGCTTCTGTAGATGTTAAAGCAGGTGGTGCAGCTCCAGCTCCAGAAGGAGACGAAGAAACACCAGCTCCAGAAGGA
>JGI24709J26583_10001847_pt1 | contig 17799 bp, 14 predicted proteins | sample BioPla2DNA1_FD_26583 | JGI IMG/M metagenome (IMG submission 26583) | reverse complement strand
TTCTTCAATAGAATAAAATCAGATGAACTTAAGAAAGCCTCATCAAGCTCATAACGGTAATCAATGCCATGTACATGGTGAATGAGAACTGGGTAATTTGTATTGTTAATTGCGTCATGTCGTACATCACTCTTGTAGAAAACGCCTTCCGCATTATTCTTAGGTAGTAACTGAANAAAACCTTCAGCCCATGCCTTAGTGTCCGACTCAGAAGCCTGAATGTCATGTGTTAATAGTTTGTAGTTCATTAGATTTATAATTATATCTTTATCAAACTTCTGACTTAACTTACCCATTCTGGACATTACCTTGTTATAGTCCTGGAATAAAGACTCCAAAGCCTCACCAGAAATAGGTGCAGCTTCTTTATTTACAAATAAAGANCCGGCCTCAACAGCCATATTGGTCTTATACTGTAAAGCTTCTTTATCACTTAATACATAAGTAACCTGCTTTCCCTTCTGATACTTGTATAAAGGAGGCTGGGCAACGTATACATAGCCACGCTCAATAAGTTCTGGCATATGGCGATAGAAGAAGGTNAATAATAAAATTCTAATATGAGCGCCGTCAACGTCAGCATCAGTCATAATGATAACGTTGTGATATCTAAATTTATCTGGATTGTACTCATCTTTACCAATACCACATTCAAAAGCACTTACTAGAGTACCAATCTGCTGTGAATTTATAATCTTATCGAAAGACGCCTTTTCTACGTTAAGGATCTTACCTCTTAAAGGAAGAATTGCCTGGAACTTAGAATCACGACCATTCTTAGCTGAACCACCCGCTGAATCGCCCTCCACTAGGAAGATTTCTGATAGAGCGGGGTCTTTTTCACGGCACTTAACAAGTTTATCAGGAGCAACGTTTAATCCGATAGTTGAGTTTTTACGTGATAAATCACGTGCCTTTCTCATAGCATCACGAACACGTGCNGTTTCGATAATCTTACCGCAGATTAAATCAGCNTCCTTTGGNTTCTCTTGTAGGAAATATTCAAGATTTTCTGCAACTGAAGTTGCTACAGCTGAAGTTGCTTCAGAAGAAACCAACTTATCCTTNGTCTGTGATGAGAACTTAGGATCTGGCATCTTAACAGAAATTACAGCTGTTAAACCTTCACGTGCATCATCACCAGATGTGCTTACTTTGAATTTCTTGGTATAACCTTGTTTTTCTAGGAATGAGTTAAAGGTTGACGTTAAAGCACGCTTAAAGCCAGCAAGATGGGTACCGCCATCCCTTTGAGGCACGTTGTTAGTGAAGCAATACACATTCTCAGTATAAGCATCAGTCCACTGCAAACCTATCTCAACTGAGATATAGTTATCACATGCTTTTGTAAAATGGATTACATTCTTATTTAGAGCTTTTTTCCCCTTATTTAAATAAGAAATAAATTCACCAATACCGCCTTCATGATGGAAAACTTCCTGCTTTGCAGGATCATCCCTTAAATCAGTTAAGGTTATTTTAATACCTGAGTTTAAGAAAGATAACTCACGTAATCTCTTGGCAAAATTTCCAAAAATAAAAGTGGTATTAGAAAAGATTGATGGAGATGGCCAGAATCTTACCATAGTTCCAGTTTCTTCAGAATCACCAATAATATGAAGTGGTGCTTCTGGTTTACCGCCATCTAAATAAACCTGCTGCCATATATGACCTTCACGCTTAATTGTTAATTCTAATCTGTCTGATAAAGCATTTACAACAGAAATTCCTACACCGTGCAAACCACCAGATACTTTATATGAATTAGAATCGAACTTACCACCAGCATGTAAAACTGTCATTACAACTTCAGCTGCTGAAACATGCTCTTCAGGGTGCATTGCAACTGGAATACCACGGCCATTATCAGCACAAGATACAGAACCGTCTTCATGTACAGTTACTTCAATATGATTACAAAAACCAGCTAAAGCCTCATCGATAGAATTATCTACGGCCTCAAAAACCATGTGATGAAGACCAGAACCGTCGTCAGTATCACCAATGTACATGCCTGGGCGTTTACGTACAGCCTCAAGACCATGCAAAACCTTAATACTACCAATATCGTAATCGTTATTATTTTCTACTGACATTTGTTCCTCACAAAGTTTTTTATATGGAATCCGTTGTACACCTGCTAACTAATAGCATTTGCAATATCCAGATATAGAACACTTTCTACATTAGGAAGATCCAACTCTTTTGTTATATTTGTTATGAAAACTTGGCTTTCCAAACGAACTAATTCGCCAAGTAATAATTGTTGAGAGTTTTTATCCAACTCTGAGCTTAGATCATCAACCAAATATACAGATGTTTTACCTGTCTGAGACTTTAAAAGTTCTCCTTGAGACAATCTCATTGCACAAACAAGCAATTTTAACTGACCTCTAGAGAGTGTCTCACTAGCTGAAAAACCATTACATTTAAGTTTAAGTTCAGCACGGTGACAACCATAAAAAGTATACCCTAAAACACGATCTTTTTCAAGATTAGAATCAAGCACGGAGCGCAACTGCAAGCCATTTTGCCAACCTTTTTGGAAGATAACTTTAACATCAAATTTTGGTAAAAACACACGTATTTTTTCAACTAAAATTGGAGTTAGTTTTTCGATATATTCCTCTCTGAATTTTGAAATAAGTTCACCATAATGAGCAAACTGATCATCCCAGACTCTGATACTTTCAATATCACTATGATTCTTCAGTAAGGTATTTCGCTGCAAAAGTAATTTTCTATATCTCATCCATGCATCTTTAAAATCTGGATTCGAATAATATACTCCCCAATCCATGTAATTTCTGCGTAATTCAGGACCATCAGTAATTAATTCAATTCCTTGAGGATGAATAACCTGTACACAAATCTTTTCTACTAAATCGACAAGTCTTGATGAATTCTGATTATTAACTTTAACCTGAATATCTTTATTTCGGTGACGACAAATGGCAATACTGTCAGTGATTGCCTTATGGTTGTCAACCTGTGCTGAAATTACAAAAAAAGGCTCCTCATTTCTTATTAGAGAGCTGATTTTAGATGTTCTAAAGGATCTACCCAGCCCAAGATAGGAAATTGCCTCTATCAATGATGTTTTACCTGATCCATTTATGCCATGGATTACATTAAAACTTGAAGATGGATTGAGTTGTACTAAGGGAAGATTTCGAAAATTCTGAATGAGGAGACGTGTAATGTTCATAAACTATAGGTATAGAGGCTATTGTTAAAATAGCCTCTGAATACAAATTAAACCACTACTTTACTGATGATGTAACTTGACTTGATGCCGCAGTCATTGATTTCAGTCTCAGGCTTAATTAGCACATGAACCATAGGCTGACTAAAACAGAACACTACATTATCAGATTTAATTACACTAAGCACATCACGAACATATTGAGCATTTAAAGAAATCTCGATTGGGGTCTGTGCTTCTGGTAAAGGTAATGTTGCTGTAGCAACTTCATGCTCTGAGTTTTCAGAACGTAAATCAACTTTACCATCACCAAAGTTAAAGGTAACACCATTAACTCGCTTTGAAGAAAGTACAGATACCTGCTTAATCAGATTTGCAAATGTATCTCTTGGAATACTAATCTGAGAATCGATTGTTCTTGGAATTACAGTACGTACATTAGGATAACCGCAGATAATCTGTTTTGAAATTAAACTGTAGTTGTTACATGTAGTCATTACAGCATTCTTAGTGAATGACAAAGTAACATCTGATTCTCCATTTTCTTCAACAATCTTAGATAACTGAAGAGCACATTTCTTGGTGATGATTGCACCGAATGCATTCTCTGTTGGAACTTGATTCTCAAGATTTGTCTCAAGAATAGCCATTCTATGACCATCTGATGTAAAGATTTCTAACTTAGTGCCATTTAACTCAAAACGAACGCCTTTTAGATAATCTCTAAAATCTTCATTTGAAACGCAGAAAGATGAAGATTCAATGATATTCTTTAACTGTTTTTGTTTTAGAACAATTGTCTGAACAATATTATCTACCTCAAAAGTAGGGAAATCCTTTGATGATCTTGCTCTAATCTCATATGAAACAGATGCATTAGAAATGATTAACTTGTCATCAATTAAATCAAAGCATACATCGCTGTTCTGATCTAAGCTTGCTAATGTTTCCTTTAACTTATTAGCACTTACTGTTGTTTCACCTTCAGTTACAACGTCCATAACCGGAATCTTGGTCTGTAGTTCAATATTGTAATTTGTAGCTTTGAAAGTTAACTCATTGCCAGTAACGTTGATTAGGATATTTTGTGTAATATCTTCTTTTACTATGGAACTTGCAGCAATGCTTGCAACCTCTGATAGTTGCTTGCTGATAGCTGATAAAGTGATGCTAAACTTCATTATATTTACTCCATAATGACTTATTTTTTTAATGACAATATTAGCTTTTGATGTATTGCTGCTAATTCTTGATTTTCTTCAATTCTATGCTTTGTACGTTTTACAGCTTCTAATACAGAAGAATGATCTTTATTAAAAGATCTTCCTATATCTGAGAATGATAATGTAGGAATTAACTCATTGGCAATTACCATAGCCATAGAACGTGCTGTTGTAATGGTTTTCTTTCTCTGAGCTGATTCCATAGATGCAACTGTTACTTCAAACTCTTTAGCAACACGATCTTTAATTGCATCTAATGTTGTAACCTGACTTGATACATTTACCAAATTAGACAAGCTCTTTACAGCATCATCATAAGAAATCATGTGGCCTGTTAAATCAACATGCGACTTCAGAGTCTTAATAGCACCTTCAATTTCTCTAACACTTGATCTGATGTTATTTGCAATATAATCCACAACAGAATCAGGAAATTCAATCTTTAACTCATAACATTTACGTTTAATAATTGCCAAACGAGTTTCCGAGCTAGGTGGATAAATTTCTCTGCATACACCTGAACCGAATCTTGAAACCAGACGTGGAGAGAAATTCTTCAGATTACCAGGAGGTACATCTGAAGCTAGAATCAGTTGTCTTCCTGGTTTATCTAGGAAGTTTGCAATGATGTCAAAGAAAGAGCTTCTTGAACCTTCTGCCTTAGCAAGACTTTGAATATCATCAATGATAAATACATTGTATTGAGTAAATTTATCTTGAAAATGCACCTGCTGAGGGTCGAACGTTCTGTTCTTAATCTTAGCCATTGAATCAACAAAGCTACGAATAAAGTCTTCCGCTCTGATATAAGCTACAGTGATATTTGGCTTTGTTTCTTTAATTCTATTAGCAATAGCCCATAAAATATGAGTCTTACCTAAGCCTGAACCACCATAAATATAGAATGGGTTATATGTCTCTGCTCCAGGATTTTCAGCAATTGACTGAGCGATTGCACAAACCAATTTGTTCTCTGGATCTGTAACATAATTCTCGAAAGTCTTATTAGGATTTATGCTACTAAAGTCTTTAACACTTGAGGCTGATGGCTGACTATTTGAAGCAACGTAGTTTTGATTGCTGTGAGAGTTAAAATANTTATTAAATCCAGTATTAGCATTTGCTACTTGCGGGTTATTCTGAGGTTGATTAAATGACTGCTGATTTGAATAATTTTTGTTTTGATAAGCCTGTGAAGTATTTACATCACCAGCCATCTTAATCTGCATACCAAGACTTGTGTTGCCAAGAATGTGCGCAATTTCATCGTGTAAAGGAAATGCATAATCTCTAATAATCACACTAGCGATTTCGTTTTGACAAATGAAACAAACTGAATCATTGGCGATGCTAAAAGAGCATTGGGTACCTAAAAGTTGAATTACCGCTTTTTTATTTAAATCTTGCTCCTGATCCACAAACCTTTGAATCACATCATTCCAAACCTGTTGCAAATCCATAAAACAGCCTTTTAATCTTTATTATTTATTAATTATATTTATCGAAAAGTAATTGTAACTTATTAATGAATTAATGAATTACAATTAATAGTAACGACATATTTTATCATAAGGCTATTGACCTTAGTAGTGTTTACAATATAAAATGCCTTACTTTGTATTAATTAGTGATTAATTCGCTATTAATTTCACCATGTATTTTTGTTTGTCGGTAATTTACCGTCGTTGGAGTTTCAAATGAAGCGCACTTTCCAGCCAAACGTAACCAAGCGTAAGCGCACCCACGGTTTCCGTGTACGTATGCGTACTGCTGACGGTCGTAAAGTTCTTTCCCGTCGCCGTGCTAAAGGTCGTAAGCGTTTAACAACCGTTAATGGCTAGTAATACCTTTCCTCGGTCTGTCAGAATTCTGTCAACCGAGGAATACGATAAGGTTTTTAAGAACCCAGTCCGTGCTAGTGAACCGGGAGTGTTAGTACTTGCTCGCAAAAATGACACTAACTGTTCAAGGCTCGGCTTGGTTATACCTAAAAAAGTTTTAAAAAGGGCTGTTTGGCGAAATCGTGTAAAACGAATAGCTAGAGAGACTTTTAGATTAAACCAACATTCTCTTCCAAACATTGATCTGGTCATCTTAGCTAGACCAAAAATAGAAGATATCCGCAATTCTGAACTAAGTGCAATATTTAGACGACTATGGCTACAAATATCTCACCGTTTGGAAAAATAGCGATCCTACTGATCCGCTTCTATCAAATCTTCATTAGTCCTATTTTAGGACAGCACTGCCGTTTTTACCCTAGCTGTTCACAATACACTCTTGAAGCCATTAGAGAATGGGGCTTAATAAAGGGGGTCTACTTGGGAATTAAAAGGATTTCTAGATGTCATCCATTAAATCCTGGTGGTTTTGATCCTGTGCCAAAGAAACGTAAGTAATCACCTTTAAGGTTAAACCAAATGGAACAACAGAGAAATTTATTATTTATTCTTTTACTTTTCGCAGCCATGTTCTTATTCTGGGAATGGAATGCAGATAAAGCTAATGCACAAATGGTAGCAGAAGAAACTGCAATCGCAATGCAAAATGAAGATAATTCACAAACAGATATAAGCAACTCAATTAAGTTAATCAGCGATAACTTAGAGCTTACAATTAACTTAAAGGGTGGTGATGTTATCGATGCTAAGCTTTTAAAGATTAAGCAAGAGCAGGATAAAGAAGATCCATTCCATCTTTTAATGACTGAAAACCAGTTNATCTACCAGGCACAAAGCGGTTTAGCTGGTAAAGATGGTATCGATACACAGTCAAGACCAACTTACGTAACAGATAAGAAAGAATATGTTCTGCAGGATGGTGAAGATTCTGTTAGCGCAAATTTAGTATTTGAAAAAGACGGCGTTAATTATACTAAGACCTACACTATCAAGAAGGATTCATATGTTGTAAATGTTTCTTACGACATCAATAACAACTCTGAAAAAGATTTAAATGTAAGTTTCTACACTCAGTTAAAGCAAACTAGTGATGACAGTTTCTTACAGAAGAACGCAAGCTTTGGTATGGTAGCAAGTGCATACCGCGGTTCAGCTTATTCATCAGATGACAGCCGTTATGAGAAAGCTAAGTTCCAGAGCCTAATTGAAGATAAGAAATACAATATTGCAACTAAAGACGGTTGGGTAGCAATGATTCAGCACTACTTCGTATCTGCATGGATCGGCGATACTGACAGTGATATCGGTAATGTAATTTACTCAGCTGCAGCTGATAAAGACACTGTTGCAATTATTGGTATTAGAACTAACAACCTAACAATCAACGCAGGTAGCGATAAGACTTTTAACGCAAACCTATGGGTTGGTCCTAAAGATCAGGAAGCAATGGGCACAGTTGCTAAGAATCTTGATTTAACTGTTGATTATGGTTGGTTATGGTTCATCTCAATTCCTCTATTCAAGATCCTAAACTTTATTCACAGCATTGTTGGTAACTGGGGGTTTGCAATTATTTTCCTAACTTTAGTAGTTAGAGGCGTGATGTTCCCATTAACTAAGGCTCAATACACATCTATGGCTAAGATGCGTTTATTACAGCCTAAACTAATGGAAATCAAGGAAAGATATAAAGACGATCGTTCAAAGATTGGTTCAGAGACCATGAAGTTATACAAGGCAGAAAAGGTTAACCCATTAGGTGGTTGCTTACCATTACTTATTCAGATGCCTATCTTCATTGCCCTATACTGGACACTAATGGAGTCAACTGAGCTACGTCAGTCAAGCTTTATTCTTTGGATTACTGACCTTTCTGTAAAAGATCCATTCTTTGTTTTACCTATTCTATATGGTATCTCAATGTTCATGTTACAGAAGATGTCACCTACTCCAATTACAGATCCTATTCAACGTAAAGTATTCATGGCAATGCCATTCATCTTTACTTTCATGTTCTGTACTTTCCCTGCAGGTCTAACACTTTACTGGTTGGTATCTAACTGTTTCACAATTTTCCAGCAAGTAATCATCTTCAGATCACTAGAAAAGCGTGGTTTAAGTATGAAGAAAGCTCCTTCAGAGAAGAAATAGTTTTTCATGACATCAATAGAAGATACTATTGCCGCAATTGCCACCCCTCACGGTAGGGGCGGCATTGCCGTTATTAGAGTGTCTGGTCCACAAGCTCTTTTTGTGGCTCAAACACTTACCAATACAACTCCTACACCTAGAAAAGCATATTTTAAAAAGTTTGTACTTAATGATGAAGTTCTAGATGAAGGACTGCTTCTATATTTTGAAGGCCCAAATTCCTACACTGGAGAGGACACTATAGAATTACAGGGTCACGGTGGTAATGTAGTTCCTGAGCGTGTTTTAAGTGCTGTTTTATCCATTGATGGTGTAAGACAAGCTGAGCCAGGTGAATTTACTCGAAGAGCATTTTTAAACAACAAGATGGACTTAACTGCTGCTGAAGCAGTTGAAGATTTAATCTCTGCTGGTTCACAAAGTGCTGCAAAAGCAGCTTTAGCATCTTTAGAAGGTGCGTTTGCTAAGAATCTATATGAGTTATCAGACAAAATCACAAACTTCAGAGTAAGACTAGAAGGTTGTCTTGATTTTCCTGAAGAACACGAAGATTTCTATGAATCCGGTAAAACAGATCTTGAACTTGATGCTATTGAAGAGCTTGCAGCTAAAACTCTGCAGGTAGCTAAACAAGGTGTTAAGCTAAATGAAGGTGCAAAGATTGTATTATCAGGTGCTCCAAATGCTGGTAAATCAAGCTTACTAAATGCTCTTGCAGGTACCGATAAAGCAATTGTTACTAATATTCCTGGTACAACCAGAGATGTATTAACAGCAGATATAGAAATTAAAGGTGTTCCTGTTGTAATCACTGATACAGCCGGTATCAGAGATACTCCTTCAGATGAAATAGAAGCTATTGGCATTCAAAAAGCTATTGATGAATTAAAGAAGGCCGATTTGGTCTTGTTCATGATTGATGGCTATAATCCACCAGCTGAAGCCATTGAAACCTTTAGTAAAGTAAAAGAGTTTGAAACTAACGAAAATAGGATTATTGTAGTTATTTCAAAGTCTGATAAGGGAATCTGTAAGGAAACTGAAAATCTATTAAATGAAGCTCCATTTAAGAATTTAACCAAGATTACAACTTCTACAAAGAATGAAAATGGATTGGATGAACTAAAGCAGGAACTATCAAAGGCTTTAGGCATCGTTCCTATTGAAGGCGTATTCATTGCTAGAAGACGTCATTTAACTTACCTAGAACAGGCATATGAATATATCGTAAGAGCTAAAGATATAATTCAGTCAGGCGATTTAGTTTTGTGCGCTCACGAAATAAGAGAAGCTCAAGATTATTTAGGAAATATTACTGGAAAAGTAACATCTGACGAAATTTTAGGTAAAATATTCAGCACTTTCTGTATTGGCAAATAGACTCATGGAGTCTTCGGTGACGAAGGCTCCATATTATCTGTATCTAATCTAGATTAACCAAGTCTAGAGAAATCTCCTGACAAATCTCAATATAATTATCCTTCAAATTTTCTACTAAAGCATCATAACCGTCAGCTGACTGTTTTCCTTCTTTGTAATATGACTTATTAAAGACTGTTTTGTCNTTCTTCTTTATATTTACNGTCAAATCAATGAATGTAGTGCCATCAGAAGAGCCATAAAACTTACCAACATACATTTGTATATNCAGGTTGTTTCTCACGCTATTTGTACGCATTTTATCCATTAAAATGGTACCAAGCTGAGCCTTAATATCAGATGTCCATAAATGGTTATTAGCAGCTCTTAATGTTACAGNTGAAGTTTTAAGTACAATCCCCCCCTCATCTAATACAGGAGCTACTGTGACTAATAAGTCATAATTTCTTGCAAACTGATTAGAATCAAGACCTTCTACTAAAGTATATCTTTCGTAATTTACATTAGTGCTAGAGCAACTTGTAAGTAAAAATAAAGCTACCAATGAAGTTGTTAATAATTTCATACTATTCCTATTTAACCTTTGGTTCTACATCTTTATCATTTGNAGAGAATACTAGTGAGTTACTCTTCTGACCGACTTTCTTAATAGTTGGTGTTAGCTCATTTAAGCTTTTGTTAATTTTATTTAAAAGACCTATAGCATTTTGGTAAATTTCAGAATTTCTGTTAAAGCTTTCAATAGTTTCATTAAGCTTATCAACAGTGTGTTTTTCGCTGATGTTCAAAGCTACCATATCAACAGACTTTAAGGTCTTGTCTAAGCTTGCTAAGGTAGAATTTATATTGTCAGACATAGCTTTAAGATCCAGTTCATTTAACTTCTTGGCAAACTTGTTAAGTTCATTACTGAAGTTAGCTTTTGTAATTAAAGGAATTACTTCAACTCCTCTATATTTCTTAAGCTTATAAACACACTTACGCTTAGTATCAACATTTAAGCTGATCTGTGATCCCATATTAAGCAGGTTTTTTCCATCTACTGCAGCACATAGCTGATTTTTAGCTAGATAATTACCTAAAGTAGACTTTAGTTTTGAAGAACTGCTCTTGGCTAGATCCAGAACAATAAGAACGGGAATAGGCTTATTTACATCAAACTTTTCATATTCATTCTCATACCATGGAACACTTGCCACCTGTCCAACATTTACACCACGTAAGGTAACCTCACTTCCATCCATAAGATTTTGGATATCTTTATCAAGAAATACTACAAACTTAACATTGTTTTTAGAGTTATCTATAAGAGCTGATTTTCTGTCTTTAAATAACTCAAAAGTATCATTCTGATTGATAGGAAGAGCTTTCTCATTATTTAATTGAGATACATTGATACTTCCTGAAATTAAATTAACAAGACTCGGCATATTAAAGTTAAAACCACTTGTTTTAAGGCTTAAATCAATGCCTGAGTCTAACCAGAATACAGATTTGTTATTCACTAAATGAGCATACTTCTTTTTAATCTTAGCTATATAAATGACTTTGTTTTTCTCTAAATCATAGTCATTATCGCTAATAGCTCCAATAGGAAAACCTTTATAGTTAATGGAAATACCTGATTTAATTACTTTTTCAAAATTACCAACGAGCTTAATAGAAACTGAGCCATCATCACCTAAAAAAGATAAAGGAGCTTCATCTAAAGCACTAAAGTGAGTTGAATACTTTTGAGAAGATCCGTTACTCATCTGAATATAAACACCGGATAAAATGGTTTCAAGACCAGAAATACTATTTGATTGAATTCTTGGTTTTACCACCCAGAAGCTAGAATCCTCATGAAGTAATTCATCTGTANCAGGATTCATTCTGATNGAAACCACAGCGCCATTTAAATCCTCACTCAATGAGATATTTTCAACAGTACCAACATTTACAGAATGAAACTTAACCAGAGTCTTACCTACTTCNATTCCTGTAGCTTCTTTTATATCTAATTTAATTAGAGTTCCTTTATTAAAGGTATTTTGCCAGATAAGCATGATGGTAATGATTAGAGCTAATATAGGAACTAACCAATACAATGAGAAATGATATTTCTTTTGAATTTCTTTTACATCTTTCATTTCTTAATATCCCAAATTAACCTTTCATCAAACTCTTCAGCAGAGAACAGAGTAATGATAACCACACTACAGAAACAAACTATAGCGAAGCCTGGATCGATACTTAATAAACCACCTATTTTTACAATAGCAGACATAATAATCACTACATATACGTCAATAAGTGACCATCGACCAATAATTAGTACACTTCTATATAGCTTACTTACTTTACTTATATTTGGGATTTTCTTTATTTTTGTAACATAAATAATAAAACACAATGAAATAATTTTAAAAGCAGGAATAAAAATAGAAGCTAGCAGAATAACCATAGATACGAAGTAAGACTTCATATTCCACATCGCTATTACGCCATCTATAATATTCGATCCTGTGGATGATTTCATAAATTCAGTATACATAACAGGGTACAGATTAGATGGAACATAAAGAATTAAAGCTGACAATAGTAGGCAGAAACTCTTTGATAGACAGGAATTATTTCTGAAATATACATTACTTCCGCATCTTGGACATTTATCAACATCATTTTCAGAATGAAAGTAATAACCACACTTNTCNCAGCATTTTACATTCTGATCTTTGGCGTTAATGCCNGCTTTGACATCAACACTCTCCTGAGGATAAATAATTTCCCATAGTTCCTCTGGTCTAAACTTATGACACACCCAAACAAGCATTAAAGAAAAAATAAAAGTTGTATAAAAACCTATATAAAAGTCTACTTTTGCAAGACTTGTAAGCTTAATAAGACTTACTAAAATGCCTAAAACAAAGACATCAACCATGCACATTTTATGATTAAAGCTGAACATCTTTCCTACAAATACAGATGGTTTTAATTTAAAACCACAAACAAAGACAATTGTTACTAATACATCTAACGGTGCAAAGAATGTAAAAAACAAAAAGGAGTATAAAAGCATACCCCATTGTTTTTGAAGAATAGAAATAATTGAATATAAAGACATGCTAGAACCTACTCCCATAGCGCTTATGGACATAAACGGTTCTACTATGCTTATACACAGGAAAATAATAGCTGAAAAAGCTACGGTGGCAATATCAGATCTTTTGGTAATGCTACCTAATTTAAGTTTTCTGCCACATCTAGGGCAAAAAAACTTATCTTTAGTCTCATTATGATCAACATTAACAGTAAGATCGCAGGACTTACATACTAAATGATTTGACAATTTGATACTATTTAAAGCCTTCCATCAAAACAACCTGGTTGTTTTTCAGTGATTCTTGAACATTAATAATACGCTGATTTGACGATCCTCTAAAATCAATCTCCAAAGAACGCTTAGCAATAATATATGGGCCATCAACTACAACATCTAATTGTTCTAGTAGTTTCCTTCTAATAGGATCTTCTGCTAATTTATCGAAGGTATAGCCTGAATAGGACCAAAGAGAATAACCTTCTTGTCTTAGGATATTAGCGAATATTGCAAGAGGAGTTGCCTGAATAAAAGGTTCTCCTCCTGAAAAGGTAACGCCTTGAGTTAATGGATTAGATTTAATCTCATCGTATAAAACTCTCAATTTAACATCAATACCACCTTCTAATGGTTGAGATTGAGGATTATGACATCCTCTACAACGCAAAGGACATCCCTGAGTAAATACAACATAACGAATGCCAGGACCGTCTACAATTGATTCTGCAACTGCCCCAGCTATTCTAACTGTAGTTTTATCTAGAATTGATAAATCTAATTTGTCCATACTAATTAAACAGATAGATGTTTAACCCTATCTCTTTCTTCAGCTCTTTTACCATCGTTGAAACGATCAAGAGTACCTACTAAATAACCAGTAACTCTTCTAATACGTTCAAACTTAACACCTTCGCCAACAACACCGTTACGAGCGTGTAATCTAGTCTGCATTTTAAGCTCCTCTTACATTTACTGCAAATTATAGTTTTTTATTACTTAATTACTAACCAGTACAGATGCAACCAACACCTAATTTTCTCAGGCGTTCGATACTTACACCTTCGCCGTCCTTTCTGCCACAGCGAGGACATACATCACCGATGATTCCAACGTAGTTACATACTGGGCAGCGATCAACTGGATGGTTGATTGAGCCGTAACCTACGCCACAATCTCTCATGTATAGAATTACCTTCTCAAAAGCTTCCACATTCTTAGTTAAATCACCATCCATTTCAACATAAGAAATAGAACCAGCGTTACATAATGCGTGGAAAGGACCTTCGGTCTTAATCTTATCTGCAGCTGAGATTTCATAGTAAACAGGTACATGGAAACTGTTTGTGTAGTACTGTCTATCAGTTACACCAGGAATACTGCCGTAAAGCTTCTTATCAATCTTTACGAAACGACCTGATAAACCTTCAGCTGGAGTTGAGAACAATGAGAAATTCAAACCAGTGTCAACTGTATGCTGATCGCAGATATCTCTCATGTGTTTAATAATCTTATAGCCTAAGTCAAAAGCTTCTTTGCTCTCACCATGGTGCTTACCAATTAAAGCTACTAAGGTTTCAGCAAGACCAATGAAACCAACAGACATTGAACCATTCTTTATAATGTCTTCAATGGTATCTTCTGGAGTTAATCTGTCAGAATCAACCCAAACGCCCTGTCCCATTAGGAATGGATAATTTAGAACCTGCTTCTTAGCGATAACATTAAAGCGATCCATTAACTGGACGAAAACCATGTACATTAACTTATCTAATGACTCAAAGAACTTACTGATTGAACCATGAGCTTCAATTGCTAGTCTTGGTAGGTTAATGGTTGTAAATGACAGGTTACCTCTGCCTGGAATAACTTCCTTGGTCTTATCGTAGTAGTTAGATACTACACGTGTACGACACCCCATTAATGCTACTTCAGTCTCAGGATGACCTGGCTTATAGTACATTGCATTATATGGAGCATCTAAGAAAGAGAAGTTAGGGAATAATCTCTTTGCTGATACCTTACATGCAAGCTCGAATAAGTCGAAGTTAGGATCACCCTTCTTAGTATTGATACCATCTTTAACTTTGAAAATTTGTACAGGGAAGATAGGGGTTTCACCACCACCTAAACCAGCATCAGTAGCTAATANTACATTCTTCATAATCATTCTGTGCTCTGGCATTGTTCCAGTACCATAGTTNATTGATGAGAATGGAACCTGAGCACCAGCTCTTGACTGCATTGAGTTCAAGTTATGAATTAATGCTTCCATAGCCTGATAAGTTTCACGTTCTGTTAGCTTAATAGCTTCACTTAATACATAATCAACATCATTTGAAAGATCATTTGATGGATCCTGATCTTTAAATATCTGAGAAATCTTCTCTTTAATTAAAGACTGTACCTCACCTGATAGGCAGGTGTTGTACTTAGTATATAAATCTGAACAGTATTTTTTTAAATCTTCTAAATCGGCGTCATCATTTCTTAGGCAGATGCAAACTACCTTACATAGGTGCTTTGCATAAGATACAGCAACATATGGAGCTAAGTCATACTCAAATAAAGGAATTGACTGACCGCCATGCATATCATTCTGATTAGACTGAATAGCAATACAGCATAATGCAGCTGCTGACTGAATTGATTTAGGCTCTCTTAAGAAACCATGACCAGTGCTAAAACCACGCTGGAATAGGTCCTTTAAGCCGATCTGACAGCAGTTAATAGTTAACATATAGAAGTCTAAATCGTGAATATGAATATCACCTCTTGAATGAGCAATTGAATGCTCTGGTCTTAATACATATCTACGAACATAATCTTTTGAACCTTCTGAACCAAAACGCAACATCAATCCCATTGGAGCATTAGCATCAATATTCGCATTTTCACGCTTCAAATCCATGTCAGCGGTGCTCTTTGATGTTAAATCTCTATAGATCTTAGTCAAATCTGTATTGTAAATTCTTACATTTGTTCTATTCTGTCTGTACAAAATGAAATTTTTAGCTTCCTGAGCCATCCCATTTTGGATAAGAATCTTTTCAATAATATCCTGAGTATTTTCTACAGTTGGTTCCTCTAAATTCTGCTTTTCAATCTCAGATACTACTTGTCTTGTTAACTTTTCAATTAATTGCTCTTCAGAAGAAGATGTTGACTTATCATCTGGGTGTGAAGATATAAGTGCTTTTCTTATTGCATTAGAAATTTTATCTTCGTTAAAAGATACCTTTCTTCCATCTCTTTTTACAATAAATCTAATCATTTTCTGTCCAGTATTTTTTCTTTTAAATATTATATACTTATGTTGTAATTCTATATAAATCAATAAGTTAAATTATCAACACATCAGCTATATTATGTAGTAAGACATACTCATAATCAAACATAAAAAATTGTTTTTTTCTTGAAAAAAGCTTGACATAGCAATTTTAAAAAAATGGATAATTATATATATTGACAGTGTGTAAAAGTGATTAATACCGTATAAATTAGGGAAATCTTGTGTTTAATATATTTTGCGACGTTATAGATAACTATGGTGATGCAGGAGTTTGTCTCAGACTTTGCAGAGATTTAACTAAAAAAAATTTTCATGTGAATTTTTTTTGTAATGATCTTATTGCATTACAAAAGATATTAAGCTTTCAGGATATTGATAACTCATTATTATCAATAAAAGACTGGCCTAATGAGGAAAACTACGAGTCTTCAACAGTAGTTATTCAGGCTTTTTCAGTAAGACTACCAAAATTTCTATACACAAAATTCAAAGAAGATAAATCACTTGTTATAAACCTTGAATACCTTACAGCAGAGCCATTTGCTGAAGATTGTCATAAATTAGCATCATATTCANACAATATTGAGAGCTTTTTCTTTTTTCCAGGATTTACTAATAAAACAGGTGGCGTTGTAATAGAAGANTTCATTAAAAACCTCAAAAAAAATGAGAATAATAATGTAGATAGCATTACCCTGTTTAGTTATGAAAATCCTGAGGTAAAATTTATATTTAGTTTATTAAATGATTTAAATAAGCNTTTTAAAATTCATGTATTCGAAGGTAAGCCTTTAGACAATTTTAATTTACAAACTTCTAATCATTTAAAAGTTGGGAAAANCTTACAAATTGATAATCTCACTTTTATTGGAGAAAAAATGGTCTCNCAAAATAAGTATGATGAATTTTTATCATCTTCATTTATAAACATGGTTAGAGGCGAGGATTCAATTGTAAGAGCCATGATAATAGGTAGACCTTTCTTATGGCATATATATCCACAGGAAGAAGATGCACATAAAGGCAAGATAAATGCTTTATTTGATGTTATGAAACTCTATTGCTCTGACAAAGATGCTGTTGAAAACTTAAGAATTCTTACCCTTAAATACAATGGATTTGAACAGAATATTTCAGATTTTAATTTCAACGAATTTATTGAAAAATGGATAAAAATCAGTAAAGAATGGTCAGATCACATACTGTCATTAGGTTCTTTAACTGATAATTTATTGTCATTTGTTAATCAAAAAATATGCATTAATCTTGAAAAAACACACTAATGATCTGATAAAATAGATAAATTAAATTACTTACTATCAATAGTAAATTATTGGATGTTATTAGTTTATTTTTATTGAATATTCAATTTAATTAACCTTTCTAAGCAATAAATTAGCAAGGTTTGAAGTTAAAACACCAATAATCAAATAGTTTTTAAATGGTTAGAATAAAATCTAACCTTCATTTAATTTGTATCATTAAAGGGATTTATAATGAAATTAGCTCAAGAAATCCGTACTGGTAATGTAATTATGTTAAATGGCAACCCAATGGTTGTTCAAAAG
>JGI24709J26583_10001846_pt1 | contig 17800 bp, 16 predicted proteins | sample BioPla2DNA1_FD_26583 | JGI IMG/M metagenome (IMG submission 26583) | reverse complement strand
CATTATCTATGGGTAATATCTTACTACAAAGGCTCAATAAAGTTTATCTGTAATTTATGCCATGGCTTAATCTTCCTTCATGATTTCACCGTGTTTAGTGGACATACGCATATAATAAACCTACGTACTGCTGATTTAATTTATACCAGTATGAGGAGGATATAATCATGGGTACAAATAAAGTTCAAATTCATGGCGAAGAAAGTGTTCAAAATGTCGGACCATCGAAAATAAGGATGGTTTATCAACGTTTTGGAAATCCTGCTTTTACGCCTGTCTTCCTGATCATGGGTGCTGGTGCACAAATGATTAACTGGCCTGAAGGATTTTGCTTGAAATTGGCTGGTCACGATCTGCACCCGATTCGGTTCGATAATAGGGATGCCGGACTTTCAACTCACTTTTCCGATGCACCTGTTCCGGACTTTGCAGCGATACAATCCGGTGATTTCTCTACAGTAGCATACACTCTTTCCGACATGGCAGCAGACACCGTAGGTCTCATGGATGCACTTGGGTATGACAGTGTACACTTGGTTGGTGCATCAATGGGTGGAATGATAGCTCAAACAGTAGCTATAGAGTATCCCCACAGAGTCTGGTCACTGACTTCCATAATGTCAACTACCGGTGATCCTTCTGTAGGACAGCCTGACTACTCGGTGTTGGCAAACCTAGGTTCACCACCATATGATGACCGACAAGCCTATATAGATTGGCAGATTAAATCACGCAAAGCCCTCGGTTCTCCCAAATATCCTTTAGATGAAAAAGTTACTGCCGAAATCGCAGGTATTGCCTGGGACAGGAATCATGATCCGTTGGGTATGATGCGGCAAGCTGTTGCAGTTATAAAGTCCGGTGACAGAACGGAAAAACTTCGTTCTATGAAGATTCCGACTCTTGTTATCCACGGTGAAAATGATAAAATGATTGATATAAGCGGAGGACGTGCTGTTGCTGCCGCTATTCCGGGTGCTGAGCTTGCCACATTTGAAGGAATGGGGCATGAACTGCCAAAACCTTTATGGTCAGTGTTTGCAGCAGAAATTGCAAAGCTGATTCATAGAGCAGAGCCCTCATGATATGTTATACCTTTAATCAAAATCCTCTATGTTGACAAAATGCCGGGATACGATAATTTATATTTAAATAACAAAAGCGAAAAATATATAAGTTTATAAAGATTTAAGGAGAATGTTGCTATGAAGAAATTTCTTATTTTAATCTCAATAGCATTTATTGATTTGGGCATTATAGAGGAATAGCACTTTTTTACCTTTCCCAAACCCGGCAAGCCGATTTTGCTATCAATCCAAGTGCAAAAAAATATACCTTTCTTGGCACAATATCAAGAAAGGTATATTTAAGGTATATTTAAAAGCAAATCTATTTTATATAGTCCATTCACCGTGAGCGATACACACAAGATACCACTGGCCGTTATACTCTTCAAAAACCAACCTCAGGCTTGCCCAATCCATACCGTCATGAGGTTTGGTCCCGGGGAAGTAGTACTCTATGAATTTTCCTTCAGGATAAACATCCAAAATATTGACAATAGTATTTCCGTACGACTGTATTTCATTATATGCCACTTTATCTACATTTGCAAAATCATGATTGTATATGAATCTGTCGTAATACTGTGCAAAGGTTAGTTCAATCGGATGACCGGATCCGTCATATTCTCCCCATAAATAAACTTCTTCCGACTTCAACAGGTCTTTTACTTGATCCTTGGTAAACACTTTGTGTTTTTCCGGCTCGATGTGAGAATAGGGGGAGAAGAGCACACCTTTTACGGGATGCACCAGTGAGGCCAGCTTTTCCATGTCTTTTTCTTTAATGGCCAGCAATGCTGCTTTAGACTTGGCTTCAACTTCAGCTTTTATCTCGCTTGCACTCTTCCCAATGATATCCTGATTTCTTCCAAAGGGTTCATTAAACACAGCATGAATATATGTCTCCAGCTTTTGTCCTTCAATAAGAAACTGCACTTTATCGATACCGGAAAGTTCTGTCATAGTATTAATTATTGAGTAAAGTGTCATCAATTCTCCTGCCGATCCTCCGGGATGATTGTCGACAAACTCTCTTGAAAGATCAAGGGTGCACATACCGTTTTCCGTTGACGCCGACAAGAGTCTCGTTCTCTCCGGTATAGCTGAGTGTAAATCTGCACTTCTTGGATCCTTTTGTAATTCTTCAAATACCAGTCTTTCTATTTGTGTATCTTGGCTTATTTCAACTTCCCGTTTCTCGGCAACAACTTTATCCGCATTGGAATTTGCAAAATAAAGGGTAATGTTTCTCTTTTCCACAGGATCTTGATCTGCCGATTTTGTACTTTCCGGCATAACGGCTGCATTAGTGTTTTGAGGGCTGGAATTCGAAGCGGTTGGATTAGATCCTCCACTGCTTGTATTATTAATTAATCCTCTGAAGTTATCGAAATTTGCCACACATGCAATTACCACAACCAGTACCGCTGCAGATGCCAAAATTGGCTTTATAACAGGCATTGCCCTATAAAATGCCTTACTGGCCCAAAACTTTTTATTTTTACTATATCTATTCATATCAATTGCCTCCATTACATTTTTACTGATGTTCTTACTTACCAAAGAACTGTCTTTTGCATAGGATTCAGTAAATTTTAGCACGCCATAGTGTCTTCTGCATTTTTCACATGCATCCAGATGTTCTTTAATTCTCTTTTTCTCTTCATCCGACAGTTGATTTTCGGAATATTTAATTATGTCTTCAAAATCAAAATTGCACTTCATTTTTATCTGCCCTCCTTTTCCAGCTTTTCATACTTCCTGCATATGGTCTGCTTAGCCCTATGTATTTTCATCTTTGCAGCTTCGGGCGAAATTCCTAGTATATCGCCGATTTCTTTAAAGGAAAAATCCTGCATACATCGTAAAAGCAATGCCGTTTTCTGGTCTTCTTTAAGGTCGTCAATCAGTTTGATTATTTGCCCTCGCTGCTCTTTCATCTCATAGGCTATCTCGGGATAATCACTTAAATTTGCAGGTAGATCCGGTATGTTTGTGTAATAGTCAATTTTTTTTATGTTTTTTATTTTTCTGTACTCAGTCCTAAGGGTATTTATAGCTATGCGGTAAATCCAAGTGGAGAAACTCCATTTATTGTTGTATTTATATAGGTTCTTATATACCTTTATAAACACCTCTTGGGTTATCTCCTCTGCGTCCTCTCGAGAGTACGTCATTTTTGAAAGAAAATTGAATAACTTATCCTGATATAACGTTATCAACTCTTCAAAGGAATCAATATTGCCTTTTAAAGTACTTTCAACCAACATGTTGTCCCGTTCTTTGCTCATAGTTAACACACCAATCATATGCTATTCTCCTCAAAAAGCTTATTGTTACGTCCATAAATCTTGTTCCGAAAATCTTATTTCTTAAGGATATAAGACACTTTTCGAAAAGATATAGTTAATTATTAAATCGTACGATTTATACCCTTTATGGGATGCTTTATATTATTATACTCATTAAATTGCCCTCAGTAACGGTAAAATTATAAAAATGTTCAAATATGAAAACCAATCCCTTTGTATAAAAATATGTAATGGTTCTATCGATTCAATGGGAGCTGATAGAAAAAGAATGTTAAAGTTAAAAGAAAAATTTACCTGTTTTGCACCCTGAATACTGGAAAGAAATAGTGGTTGCCATAATTACAACATACTTGTTACAATTATGGCATTAGTCAGTAAATAATATCTTAATTCTATTGAAATTCTCAATTTTGTGCAAATGAATATGTAATATGCTAGAAGTCATCTTATTTCTATCAATTAATTAAGCTTAAATACATTTTACTAGGTATTGTGGAGGATTAGTATTATTTTTAAATTTATTGTCTGTTCAAAAAAGAACGAATTTCTTCTACTCCCTGAGCGATAGGACATGTTGCATCCTTAGCTTATAGTAGTTGAAATATTATAAAAGCTATACCAAAACATGAAAGGAGGTATACACATGACCAAAACAGCAGCACTTGAAATTATTGGACAGGAGGAAGACACTCAAAAAGGTAAGTTTCTTACCTTCATATTGGGCAAAGAGTCCTACGGTATAGAAATAAAAAATGTGACCGAAATTATTGGTATTCAACCAATTACAGAAGTTCCTGAGCTTCCTGATTACATCCGTGGAATAGTTAACTTAAGGGGAAAAATCATACCGGTTATAGATGTGAGATTGAGATTTAAGAAACAATTCCGTGAGTATAATGAAAGAACTTGCATAATTGTTGTTAACATAAGAGATGCATTTATAGGTCTTATTGTTGACAGTGTGTCTGAAGTGATAGGAATTCGGGAAGAAGACATAGTTTCTCCTTCAGGTATCAACAAAGGTCTTAGTAACAAATATATCAAGGGTGTTGCAAAAGTAGAAAATGAAGTAAAACTCCTATTAGACTGCAATGAACTGCTAAGTAACGATGAATTTAAAAGCTTAGAAAACATTCAATAATTTAGGAGGGATGTTAGTTATGAGTTTTTTCGGTAACTTAAGCTTGGGGAAAAAACTGTATTCAGGATTTGCGGCAGTATTGTTAATTCTTATATTACTATCAACAATAACCTTTACAAATTTTTCAAAACTGCATGAAACTACAAATTGGAACACACATACATATGAAGTTTTATTGGGACTGGAAAGTATTCTACAAGATATGATAAATATGGAGACTGGTCAGCGTGGATTTGCACTTACTGGAGAAGAAAAATCCCTGGAACCATTTAATACCGGTAAAGCAAATTTTGAACAGCATTACAACAATGTAAAAGAACTAACATCTGATAACCCAAAGCAGCAAGAGCTTTTAAATTCTCTTAAGAGTGTACAGCAGGAATGGCTTAAAATAGCTGATGCCAGCATAAACCTTAGAAGGAATGTGTTAACGGGAACAAATACAATGGATGATATTATACGGGATGAACAGGCTGCAAAGGGTAAAGAACTCTTTGATGAATTTAGAGAAATTATTGCAGAAAGTGGGAATATCGAAAGGACATTGTTAGAGACTCGTGCAAAAGAATTAGAAAATCTAAAAATGCAAACAACTATGATTATCCTTTTAGGAACAGCTTTTTCAGTCTTCCTTGCACTGATAATTGCATATTTTATAACAAGGATGATTACTCGTCCTGTAAATGAAGTAAAAATGGTTGCTCAAAGAATTGCAGAGGGTGATTTGAGCGTTACAATAAATGATAATTACTACAAAGATGAAATTGGTGCTTTGGAAGAAGCATTTAATCAAATGACTGATAACCTAAATGAAGTTATGACTAGTATAAACTATTCTGCAGAGCAGGTATCATTGGGTTCAAGACAGGTTTCCGACTCCAGTACATCCCTTTCTCAAGGGGCTACTGAACAGGCAACTTCAATAGAAGAACTCTCTGCTTCTATAGAAGAGGTTTCATCTCAAACTAAACAAAACGCAGAAAATGCAAACGAGGCTAATTCACTTGCTGGAAAAGCAAAATTAAATGCTTCTAAAGGTAATGAACATATGGGTAGAATGTTAAAAGCTATGGATGAAATAAATGATTCTTCTTCCAGTATATCTAAGATTATAAAGGTTATTGATGAGATTGCATTCCAAACAAACATACTAGCTTTAAATGCAGCAGTTGAGGCTGCAAGAGCCGGGCAACACGGAAAAGGATTTGCAGTAGTAGCGGAAGAAGTAAGAAACCTTGCACAAAGATCTGCAAATGCAGCAAAGGAAACAACAACAATGATTGAAGACTCTATTAATAAAGCAGAAGATGGTACTAAGATTGCAAAAGAAACAGCTGATGCCCTCAGTGAAATAGTTGATGCTATTGAAAAAGTAACTGATTTGGTAAATGACATTGCTATAGCTTCAAATAATCAGACCTCTGCAATTTCACAGATAAACCAAGGGATTGTTCAGATATCACAGGTAGTACAGACAACTTCTGCCACCTCTGAAGAAAGTGCCGCTGCGAGCGAAGAACTTGCTAGCCAGGCAGAATTATTGAAAGACCAAATTTCAAAGTTTAAACTTAGAGAGAGCCATAAGCCTGCGTCTTCTTATAGGGAAATGAATAATATTAACCCTAGTGTCTTAAAAATGCTTGAGGATATGGTGGGTAAAGAAAAAACTGTTAAAAACGCAAAAACTGAAAACGATAAAGAACCAGTATCGAATAGTCCTAAAAAAATTGTGCTAAGTGAAAATGAATTTGGAAAGTATTAGTTTAGTAAATAAAAATTGTTATTATTAAATGTATGCACATAATAAGAGGTAGATGATTATAATCATCTACCTCTCTTTTCCATGATATGAACCATGCTTTTTGTGCCTGTCTAAACTGCGTATCCTGCATATTCCTTTCTCTTTGGATGGTTGCATATTTATGTCACAAATCCATAAAGCTTTAAACATAGGCGGGGTTAAGTTTGTTGTAATTACAACATACAAAACATGGAGGAGGGTGGTATAATATAAAAAAGATCAAATGTGCAAAATGTATCAGAGATTTGATAAACAAGGGTCTAAAAACAGGAAAAACGATACAAGGGAGTTCCTAACGTAATGAGTGGCCCTTGGACAGAGGTTTTAGGTTTAGAATACAAGAGGCAGGAGGGAAAAATATGAATAATTTAACCTATAACGAGGCAAAGAAAAAGCATTTTCAAACATTGAAACAGTATGTACCGATTGTTGAAAGAGTTCATGGGGGGAGTCACCCGGAATTTCATACTGTTCGCGAATTATTTGATGTCATCATGGATAAAACAAAAGAAGCGGGTTCAAAAAAACCTGAATTGAGTGAAGAGTTTTCTAGGCTGCGTGAAATAACCGATAATTATAAAGTACCGGGGGATGTGTGCGAAAGCTATGAGGCTGTTTATAATATGTTGGCTGAATTGGATAATGCATATCATGCATAGCTAACATAACAAGAAAGACCGACCGGTTAAAGTCAAGGCTTTTTACAAAAAACTTTGAGAATTTTAAAAAACTTATTACAGCGAAAGAAGGTGAGGATTTGCAGAGGTTTATTCTAAGCAAGAAAAATCATATAGCGTTGTTTGGTGCGATTTTAATTGTCATTGGATTTACCGCTAAACTGGGTTTTAAAAATGAAATTGCAGCTTTTGGGGCCTTTGCCCTGGCCTCAATTTTGGGGGTTCTTCCTATTGCAATCCAGGCCTATCAGGCATTGAAGGTAAAAGTAGTCAGTATCGATGTTTTAGTTACCATTGCCGTTATTGGAGCATTTTTAATTAAAAACCTTGAAGAATCTGCGGTTGTCACCTTCTTGTTTTTGTTTGGTGCTTTTTTGGAACAACGGACATTAAACAAAACTCGTTCAGCCATTAAAGAGTTAACGGAAATGGCACCGGAGAGTGCTTTAAAACAGATGGAAAACGGCGAATTTGAAGAAGTGGAAGTCGATGAAGTTGACGTGGGTGATATTTTGCTGGTTAAAACCGGGGCGAAGGTTCCCGTTGACGGAACTGTTCTGTCGGGAGAAGGGTACATTAATGAGGCCAGTATTACCGGTGAATCTGTTACGGTTGGCAAAGAGAAGGGATCGGGCGTGTATGCCGGGACAATTTTGGAAAACGGAACGATTCAAATTGTTGCCGATCGCGTAGGCGAAGATACTACTTTTGGCAAAATTATTGAGTTGGTTGAAGAAGCACAGGATTCAAAGTCAGAAGCCGAACGTTTTATTGATAGATTTTCCAAATACTACACTCCGGCGGTTTTAGTAATTTCCATTATCGTAGGATTGTTCTCAAGGGATATTGAGTTGGCCATAACGATATTGGTTCTTGGGTGCCCCGGTGCACTGGTTATCGGTGTCCCGGTTTCAAATGTAGCAGGTATCGGTAACGGAGCACGGCATGGTGTTCTCTTGAAAGGCAGCGAAGTTATTGGCGATTTTAGTAAAGTCGATACCATCGTTTTTGACAAAACGGGTACACTGACCATCGGTAACCCTAAAGTAGCCGACAAAGAATCCTATACTGACAACGCTGAAAAAATATTGGCTTACCTGGCAAGCGTTGAAAATGAATCGGATCATCCTTTGGCTAATGCCATTGTGGAACACATCGGAGTTACAACACTGTATCCCGTTGAGAAAACGGATGTAGTAAAGGGTGAGGGAATAATAGCCAATGTAGACGGGCATAGGGTTGCCGTTGGAAATGTTGCACTGATGGAACGGGAGAAAGTTTCCTTGTCTGAAAAAGCCCGGACAGATATTGCCAAGTTTGAAGAGAACGGAAATTCCCTTGTTTTAACATCGGTAGACGGTGATTTAAAGATACTGATGGGTATCCGTGACCGGATTCGTCCGGGAGTAAAAGAAAACTTGCAAAAACTAAAAAGGCTGGGTGTTAAGAATTTGGTAGTTCTTTCCGGGGACAACCAAGGTACCGTTGATCTGGTGGCACGGGAACTGGGATTGACAGAAGCCCACGGACATATGTTGCCGGAGGATAAGTCGGCATATATTGATAAGATGATAAAGAAAGGTCACATTGTTGCATTTGTTGGAGACGGAGTAAATGACAGCCCTTCCCTTGCATTGGCACAAATCGGCATTGCCATGGGAAGCGGTACTGATGTCGCAATTGAAACCTCGGATGTTGTCCTGATGAATTCGGATTTTAGCCGCTTGCCCCATGCACTGGGGTTGGCAAAAACAATAGCGAGCAATATGCGACAGAATATTTTTATCGCAGTAGGTGTTGTGCTGGTCCTGCTTGCAAGTGTGTTTTTCAGCGAATGGATGAACATGTCGATAGGCATGCTTGTTCACGAAGCAAGCATATTAGCCGTAATTTTAAACGGAATGAGGCTTCTTCGCTTCAGGTTAAAAAATTACGTCTAAACCTTACAAAATATATTATATAAGGAGAGATGAAAATGAAAAAAGCAACGATACAATTGGAGACATTGGTTTGCCCGTCATGTACACAGAAGATTGAAAATGCGACAAAATCTTTAAGCGGCATTGAAAAAAGCAGTGTAAAGGTTCTGTTTAACTCAAGTAAAGTGAAATTTGACTTTGACGAGGAAAAGATATCCATTGAAGATGTGGAAAAGGCAATTGCTGCACTGGGATATGTTGTTGTAAAGTCTCAGGTTAAATAGAATAAACAGCAGATTTTAATTTACTGGTATTGCTGCAAATCATATTAAATCTGACATAGATGAATCAGGTTTAATATGATATTATAAATTCGAAAATATCATATAATAACAATTGATAAATAAAAAAGCTTATTATAGAAACGAAATGGCATATCAACCCTGTTACATTTCTATGCTGGTTGCTTTTTATATTAAGCGGTAGGAGGATTTGAAATGAGCGAAAAGGCAATGGATTATAAAAAAGAGCAGAAGGATTTGTATATGCCTAAGGATAAGCCGGCTTTAATTGAGGTGCCACCAATGAATTTTCTTATGGTGGACGGAAGCGGAGATCCCAATGATAATCCTGAATTTCAGCATGCGACTGAGCTGTTGTATGGATTGTCATATGCTATCAAGATGAGCAAGAAGAAAGGAAAGCAACCAGAAGGGTTTTTTGAGTATGTGGTTCCTCCCCTTGAGGGGTTGTGGTGGATTGATGAGGGCAGCTTTTCCTTTGAAAAAAGGGATAACTGGAAATGGACTTTGATGATACGTCAACCGGAATTTGTGAATGGGGAGACAGTTCAATGGGCAGTTGATGAATTGGCGAGGAAGAAGCCGGAATTAGAGATTAATAAGGCTCGCTTTGAAGCTTTTGAAGAGGGTTTGTGCGTACAAATTATGCATATCGGACCTTATTCCACCGAGCCGGAGACTATGAAGAAAGTTGAGGCTTTTCTATTGGAACACGGATTAAGGGACAGGCTGGCAAGTGGCGGAAAACATCACGAGATTTATCTTTCCGACCCGAGGAAATCCAAGCCGGAAAGCATGAAAACGGTACTCAGGCACTCGGTGGAAAGAGCATGACAAGGCTTTCAGCCTTGATAAAAAAGCAGAGGAATTAAGGGGGTAAGATTATGGATAGATTGAGTGATCTGCCGAATATCGGCAAGGAGTTGGAAAAACGCCTGGGCAAGGCATTTGTTTTCAGAGAATAAAAAAGAATAGATTTTTGTAGAGTACTATGATATATATATGAAAAAAGTTGATGATTGGGTAGATATTCATAGTCAACAAATTGCAATATTTGACTCTTTTTTAACTGAGTTGAAGGCACCTTATATTTCTTCCAAGGTAGATTATGATGGTTATTATGCTCAAGAAGTGGAGAGTGATGCAAGGGGATTTGCAGCTCTGTCCAGTCCTGAAGATTAAAGGAGAATTGATGGTGAAAAAGACAATAATGATTATTTTGTTGATGTGTTTATTAATAATTACATTAACAGTGGTTTTTGCAAGAAATAGAGAGAGTTCAAAAATAAAGCTTGTTGAAGAAACAATACAAGAAGCGCAGGAAATAAACAATAACAGTTCTATGGGGGTGGAATACCTTGAATTTGCCGGACTTACAGAAGAAAGTGCCGATCATTTTAATGATGATATGCCCGGGGCAAAAGGGACAAGTGACGGTTATGTCCAAGGCTATTATTTTAAAATACCTAAAGACTCAATTGACAGGCGTTTAACACAAATTTTTATTACCGGCGGTGACTACCACGTTTTTGGGATACGTGTGGGGGACAATATTGAGCAAGCGGCAGAAAAGCTCAAAGAAAGAGGGTATAAAAAAACAGGGACGAGGGAGAACATAAACCGTGACGGACTTCTTCGAACAAGATTTCAAAAAAAGCTTGTCATTATTGAGATATCGACCGACATGGACTCTCAGATAATTAAAAAGATTGCGGTTTTAACCGCCTCCGACTATTAGGGGCGAGGGGACAGGTACCTTGTCCTATTTTACTAATTAAATATCTTTAAGAGGATGCCAATTACTACTTTCTACGTTCAGCATGGTTATTGGATTTGGAATACTCTTTATTTATCAGGGATGCACGGCTTATCTTATTAATGCCATATTTTGTCCGTATTTTGTCGATGGCTTTGTCGATTTGTTCAAGCTTATCATCTTTTATATTGGCCTTGTCCTTGCAGAGGTCAAAGAGTGATAACTGCTCCACAGCACAGTTATCATCAAAACCTGAGATGCTTATCCCGATTAATCTGACAGGACGAAACCGGTTCCAATTTTGTTCAAGCAAAGTGCAGCCAGCTTTATAAATATCATTGGTTGCACATGTTGGAGATACAGTCATTTGCCTGGTGACAACCTTAAAGTCGGTGTATTTTAAGGTTATTTGTACAGTACGGGCTTTTTTTCCATATTTTCTTGCTGTCATGCCAATATCGTCGGTCAGTTTTAATAAAATCAGTTTAGCCTTTTCAATGTCACTAACATCTTCAGGGAGAGTTGTGGATCGGCCAATGGATTTCATTTCTCCCGACAAATGGGGTTGTATTAAAGATGTATCATGACCGTTTGCATTTAAATAAATTTCATCTCCGTATTTTCCAAGAATTTTGGTAAGTAGGTGTCTGTCATGCTTTGCGAGATCCCCTATAGTTTGTATTCCCAACAGATTTAGTTTATCGGCAGTTTTCTTGCCGATTCCGTACATTGTCTTTATTGGAAGAGGCCAAAGCTTTGTTGGGATATCACGTTTCCAGAGCTCGGTGATTCCCAAGGGTTTCTTTAGTTCTGAGGCCATCTTGGAAAGAAACTTGTTTTCAGAAATGCCAATAGAGCACCAAAGACCAAGACTATCCTTGATTTCATTCATAATTTTCTTTGCAGCTTCTATAGGAGTTCCAAACAACCCTTCTGTGCCGGTCATATCCAGCCAGGTTTCATCAATGCTATTCTGCTCGACAACAGGGGAGTAGTTTGACAGTATAGCCATGACTTGTTCGGATTTTTCTTCATAAAAAGAGTGATCCGGTGGTACCAAATGCAGGTTTGGACAGAGTTTTAAGGCTTCATGAATAACCATTGTTGTTTTCACACCAAAGGCTCTAGCATCGTAGTTTGCTGCCAGAATGATTCCGGAGCGTTTTTTCGGATTTCCGGCAACAGCAGAAGGTTTTCCGACAAGAGAAGGATTTCTCGTCATTTCACAGCTTATAAAAAAAGCATTCATATCAACAAGAAATATTACCTTTTGCATAAAAACCTCCTCTTCACAAGTACTTCTAATACTTAATTCTAATAGAAAAGGGGAAAGTATTCAACTTTTTAAAAATGATTTGGGAAAGGGATATCTAAAATCATTCCTAGCATTGGTGATGCAACATTTGGTTTGCTTAAATTGTATTTTTGAAAACATTAAAACCAATCTTGGGCAATTTTCTGTTGCGTTTGTATTTACTTTTATGTATAATAATTACATCAATTTTATTAACTAATGGAGTTGGGGCGAAGCTGATTCATTACTTAGCAGCGAGAGTTATTAAAATTGACTGTAATTCATTGCCGACCTATAAAGGTCAGCATCTTCTAAAAATTTTTGATATAATATTATATCAAAACGCACATTTCTTAAAAAACTATTATTAATTAGTATTGGGGGTGAGAGAAAAAGAAAGACATCTTAATTTAGTTGTTTGAGTACATATTATCTCGGTAGTTTATTTGTATCAATAATCATGAAACTTTCACCAAAGGATTTCAAAATTAATTTCTAAGAAAAGGAGAGATAGTTATGTTCAGATTTATTTTTAGCAAATCAAAAGTAAGATTGTTACCAGGTTTATTAGCATTATTAGTAGTTGCTTTGAGTTTTTCTATAATATTTACCCCTACTCAAACTTCTGCATCAACCTTACATCCAACCGGGCTTATAATGGAAGATGAGATACCTCATTTTGTTTTTCCTGCACTGACTTTGGATACTTATAATTTACCATCATATGTTGATTTTTCATATTATTATCCTTATCCAGGCGATCAGGGAAGGCTAGGATCGTGTGTGGCTTTTGCAACAGGATATGCAGCTCTTACATACAAAAAAGCTTTTGAAGTACAATTAAATAGAAATTATAATAATTATTTTGAAGATGATAATAATATTTTTAGTCCTTCATTTATCTATAACCAAATTCACTTTAATGATTCTCCAAGTGGAGGAGGTGCAACTTTTAGTAGTGCCCTTAACCTTTTAATGAATAAGGGATGTGTTTCACTTGCCGAGATGCCATATTCAGGCGAGTTAGGTGATTATAATACTATGCCTACTGAATCTCAGCTGGAGGCTGCATTAGAAAACAGAATTTTTAGATGGGAATATCTACCTGCGGGAAATGTTGAACAAATAAAAGCCAGATTAGTAGAAACAAACCCTGTAGTTATTGGAGTGCCTGTATATCCAGATTTTGACAATATCTCCCCGGGTAATGATACATATGACGATTTATCCGGATACTCTAGAGGAGGGCATGCACTGTGTTTAGTTGGTTATGATGATAATAAACAGGCTTTTAAATTTATAAATTCATGGGGAACAGATTGGGGATTAGATGGTTTTGGGTGGATTAGCTATGATCTTATCGAAGAACTTAGAGTCCAACCTTATTCATTTCCTGTTGCACCTTCTGATTTCAGAATGACCAATAGTGGTGGACTGACAATTGAATTTAAATGGGATAGTATACCAGGCAAGAGCTATGCTGTTTACAGGAGACCGACCGGATCAGCTGAAGAACCTGCTAAATTAGTTGAAACGGGAACAAATAATAAAGTGATAGTTCAAACACCCTTTGGAAGTTATGATTACAGTGTCGCAATTGTCGATGAGTATGGAAATAGATTATCAGGATTTAGTAGATTTTGTACAGTTAGAAGGTATCAAAGTGCACCGACTAACTTCAGGCTGCTCAATAGCCTTAATCAATTAGTTAAATTCACATGGGATAGTGTACCAGGCAAGAGCTATGCTGTTTACAGGAGACCGACCGGCTCAACTGAGGAACCTGCCAAAGTGATTGAATTGGGAGAATTTGATTCTGCGATAATTCAAACACCCTTTGGAAGCTATGATTACTGTGTTGCAATTGTCGATGAGTATGGAAATAGGACATCAGAATTCAGTAATTTTGTTACATTCGAAAGGTAAAAAATGAATTGCTGTTAAAACGTGAGAAAACCTTCTAGTGCTAAACCGGAAGGTTTTCTTTTTTTGTGTGTGTCTGGTATGAGCGACGGCTAATATATGCCATAAGGCTCTTACTTAAAAAAGCTCCAAAATTTATATCCTATGCTCTTTGGGGTGTGGTGGCATTTAGGCTTATAATTCCTTTTTCCTTTGAAAGCATATTTAGCCTTATGCCCAGAAATACGAATCCTGCCCCCATTCCCCATGATATAATTTATCAGCAAAGTCCGAGAATAAACAGCGGGATAAAAGCAGTGGATTCCTTTGTAAACAATTCTCTTCCTGCACCGGCTGTAGAAGCAAGTGCGAACCCTCTTCAGATTTATGTGAAAATATGGGCATTTATCTGGGTTTTGGCATAATAGCACTACTGATATATAGCTTCCTTTCCGTAATGCTTTTAAAAAGGCAACTCAAAGGAGCACAATTAATTGATAAAAACATCTATGAAGCAAACAACTTAAAGACACCCTTTGTGTTGGGATTAATAAGCCCAAAGATTTATTTGCCGGTTGGACTTCTAGAGGAGGAACAAAATTATATTCTCATACATGAAAGGATCCATATTCGCAGAAAAGATCATATCATATTTTAAACGGAAGTCCCCTTGCTTTTGGCGAGGGCAATGTCAAAAGGAGAATAAAAAATGTGCTGAATTATAAAAAGCCGGTTTTTTGGGTAATTGCTGTTTCAATCATTATTGTGGCAACAGTGGGGATAGGACTTATGGCAAATCCTAAAGCTAATAAATCAGATGAATCCAGTCAAATTACTGATTTAGGACAACGGGATAATAATTTTGCTTCACCGCAAATGACGATTGAGCCTACGGCTACGTATTTTCCCCAAGATCAAGACAACGATGTCGGTATTCCGGAACTTGACTATGCTTCAGATGATATTGAAGTTGAGAAAATAAAGCTTGATGGGTATTTGGCAGACGTAACCGGTATACAGGATTCATATATTGATGAGATTTATGTTTATGGCAATGTTGATATTGGATTTGGAAATGAGAAGGATCTTCCATTACTCGAGACCGAAAATAATAAAATTATAAGTGATGTACTAAACCTTATTAATGATAAAAGTTTATGGCAAGAAAAATTTCAGGATATTGGTTTTGTTCGAGGACATTACATTTAACGAAAACATAAAAGGATGGATAAAAATCACTGGCGAAGAGGATCAAAAGTTTTGGAATGACATTGAAATTCCCGTGCCGGAAAAGGGTGTGTTAATGTCCCGGGAAAGAATGTTTTTTAATCTTATTCAAGCAGACCTTGAACATGCTGATTTAAAACCGGGAACTTATACGGTGGAAGGGGAAATTGGCGGATATTCCATTGATAAATTTAAATTTGTAATTAGTGAAGAATAAAATAACAAAGTGGGACAGAGGTAGTGTTTTCTATCTGTCCCACTTAATTTCCCTTTTTTAATCTTTATCTTTTTTGCGTTGACCGAATTCCTTTTCAAGCTGCTCCGATGTACCTCGGTCTTTTTCAATTATAGATTTTATTACTTTTTTATATTCCTTTAAAGTTAGTTTTTCCTTTAATCCCAAGTCTGAATAGTGAGGATTTTCTGTGCTTTCCCTCATAAATACCTTTTCATTTTTATTATTACTGTCTTCAATCAATTCATAGACATATTCCTTGGATGTATTAATATAATAGGTATTATCTCCATATTCTTCAGGAGTTTTGTTTAAATGTAGGATATACTCCCGTCCGAGAATAATATCAGATACAGTATTTTGGGTAATAAATGCTAATTGACTTATTCTTATCTTAATATCTTTGGGGCATTTACCCTTAAATGTTTCCAGTACTTTGGNACTATAAATTTTATATTCAAGTTGTCCAAAATAAGAATCTTCCAAATAGTCAGTAAAATCTAAGTTCGTTAATTTTAACCTTACAATCAAATCAGAGTCATTCAGCCAATCAATTTCATCACCTATCATCGATGCTGAAACTGATATTGGCTCGACTTGATTCTTAAAGCTTGACTTAACTGAAATCTCTGCATTCGTTTCATACGAATCTTTATTTATATTCCCACTAATATGACTGTAACTAATAGTAGCTGCAACAATTAGTACAACAGCCACTATTGGAATAACTAAAACCCTCTTAATATTCATAAATGATCACTCCTTTTATTAAAATTTTATTTATAATGTGATTCAGATAATAAAAGTGCAAACTAATAGCCCAGTGCATCAAGCCCTCTCCTGTCATCTGGTTCTAGAGTTCTCAATTCAAAGGGATGTGGAGCACCATAAGTAGATGGATATCTTTTAACATTATAAAACATTGTTGGATAAGTTTCTGTTGTTGGGACCCAGTATGTATCATTTAAACCAACTGCATGACCTAGCTCATGGGTAACGATTCCTTGGTAATCTATTATACAATATTGGGTTCCATTAATAGTTACAGTTCCACTCCCATTTCCCCAAATAGATCCAAAATAAGAATTAAGAATAATATCAAAATAATTATATGGACTTCCGTTAACAACAGTAACAGCAACAGCATAATTACTTGATGCCAAGAACTCCCATCCAGATTGTGTAGATAATTCTGAAATATTTAGGTATGCAATTTCACTTCTACTATCTTGCCAACTTACACTACCCTGTCTTGTTCCTTTATAACTGATAACTAGCGTACTTCCCCATTTATAATTACTAAGTCCTTGGGCAGCTAGTTGTATATTACTTCTAGCCGAAGTAGGAACAGTAGTATTAATATAATATGGGAAAATATTGGTTCCTGGTTCATTAGGTGATAAAGAATATGCTGAAATATTAATTGATAACAAACTAAAAATAAGAAACACGATTAACATTGAAGCAAAAGTCTTTTTGTACATAGTAAACCTCCCTAATATTTTATTATTAATATCCCTGAATACCCAGGAACACAAAATAATAACATTTTTTTAAACAAATAAAACAATTGTTCATGTAATGATGCTATTACATGTTCTCGCAATAATAGGGGTAATAACTAAGTCATTACATGTTATGTTTACTTGAAAAAAATGAATATTTTGTTATAAGTACTGCAGTACTAATTCATATGTATTCCTAAAAACACACATATTATACCAAATATAACTTACACAATCAAACCCATAAAATATGAACTAAACTAATTATTAATAATATAGTCACATATACTTGAATTCTCTTCTATTATCTTTATTTTACATATATCACAGTGACATGCATTTCTCGTTATATTTGTTTAACCGGTACCTTGCTTATATTTTTTCCAAATTCAAAGGTTAATATGGATATGCTATTAATCGAAATATTTATTTATCCATAGGTGGCAATAGAACATATCCGCTGGCATCTCTTATGAAAATATTTGCCCCCATACCTTCTGAATACATCTTGAATCTCTCAAGTATTCTAAAGCCTCCATCAAAACCAGCATCAGTGGGCTGACAATCGATAATCTTTACAGGTACAAGTTCGATTCTCTCTATTTTACTTTTTTCTATTTCAAGATTCAGTATAATAGTTTCATCGGTCCCCCTTGGAATCTGCC
>JGI24709J26583_10001843_pt1 | contig 17805 bp, 14 predicted proteins | sample BioPla2DNA1_FD_26583 | JGI IMG/M metagenome (IMG submission 26583) | reverse complement strand
TATATGATATATTGGATTATATAATATTTATTTGAATTAAATCAAAAAATAATATACGAATGTTATAAGTTTAATATATACGAATGTTGTATATTTGCTGCGTAAATTAGATGTTGTGCCTCATTGTAAAAAGACAGCCAACGCTCGACAGAAACGATAAACGAAATTGAAACAATAAAGAAATTATGAACCAAGCCGTACACAATAGATTAATTTCCTTTATCTGGTCAATCGCTGATGATTGCCTAAGAGACGTATATGTAAGAGGAAAATACAGAGATGTTATTTTGCCAATGGTGGTATTAAGGCGACTGGATGCTTTGCTAGAGCCAACCAAAGAAGCAGTGATGGAAGAACTTGCTTTTCAACGAGATGAAGCAGGTTTTACAGAATGGGACGAAACAGGTTTGCGTGATGCCAGCGGCTATGTGTTTTACAATACCAGTGAATGGACATTACAGCGTCTTTATGATACTGCAACCAATAGCCAACAAATCTTACAAGCTAACTTTGAAGATTATCTGAATGGCTTTAGCCCGAACGTGAAGGAAATCATTGAGAAGTTTAAACTCAAAAGCCAAATCCGACACATGGCATCTAAGGATGTGTTGTTAGATGTATTGGAAAAATTCACTTCGCCTTATATCAATCTCACGCCTTTTGAAAAGGAAGACCCGGATGGCAGAAAACTACCACCACTTTCTAACCTGGGTATGGGCTATGTGTTTGAAGAGCTGATTCGAAAATTCAATGAAGAAAACAACGAAGAAGCCGGAGAACACTTTACGCCAAGGGAAGTAATTGACATGATGACGCATATTGTTTTTGAACCCATCAAAGACAAATTACCACCCGTAATGACCATCTATGACCCGGCTTGCGGTTCGGGTGGTATGCTCACGGAATCGCAGAATTTCATCAAAGATGAAGAAGGCGAAATCAAAGCCAAAGGCGATGTGTATTTGTTTGGGAAGGAAATCAATGACGAAACCTATGCCATTTGTAAATCGGATATGATGATTAAGGGCAACAACCCTGAAAATATCCGTGTGGGTTCAACCCTTTCTACCGATGAATTTTCGGGACACACCTTTGACTTCATGCTCTCTAATCCGCCTTATGGCAAATCATGGGCTACGGATTTAAAATACATCAAAGACGGAAAGGATATCATTGACCCCCGTTTTGTAGTAACACTGAAAGATTATTGGGGCAATGCCGAAGAAGTGGATGCTACACCCCGTTCTTCCGATGGACAATTGCTCTTTTTGATGGAAATGGTGAACAAAATGAAGCCATTGAGCCAAAGTCCTTACGGTTCCCGCATTGCATCTGTACATAATGGTTCCAGTTTGTTTACCGGTGATGCCGGGGGCGGTGAAAGCAATATCCGCAGGCACATCATTGAAAACGATTGGTTGGACTGCATCGTGCAACTGCCCAACAACTTATTTTACAATACAGGTATTACCACCTACATCTGGTTTTTGAGCAACTACAAGGAAGCCAACCGAAAAGGCAAAGTGATTTTGATTGATGCTTCGCAGCGATTTGCTAAACTCCGCAAAAATCTGGGAGAGAAAAACTGCGAACTGCGACCCGAACACATCAAAGAAATTCAGGATGCCTACATGAATTTTAAAGATGTAGAACGAACTACAGAAGATGGACTTGCCGCCAAGGTATTTAACAATACCGATTTTGGCTATTACAAAGTAACCATTGACCGCCCTGCCCGATTGAAAGCACAATTTACCGATGAACGCATTGCTGAATTGCGTTTTGACAAATCGTTGAAAGAACCCATGAAATGGGCCTATGAAACCTTTGGCGAAAAGGTGTACAGCGATATCAAATCGCTGGAGAAAGAAATTATAGAATGGTCTGAGAAAAACGGCTTAGACCTGAATGCCAAAAAGCGAAAAGAGCTTACTTCAAAAGACACTTGGAAAAAACAAAAAGACTTATTGGACACGGCAACTTTGCTATTGGAGAAAATTGGCACTGATGAATCCCGCGATTTCAATGTTTTCAGTGCAAAAGTAGATGAAGTATTGAAAGCTGAAAAAATCAAACTTTCTGCCGGTGAGAAAAATCAAATTTATGCAGCCGTGAGTTGGTATGACGAAACCGCTGAAAAGGTGATTAAGAAAACCGAAAAGCTCAGCGGAGATAAATTGGATAAACTCCTACACCATTTGGATTGCACCGTAGAGCAATTGCCCGATTTCGGNTATTACCCAACCGGCAAAAAAGACGAATACATTATTTATGAAAGCCAAAGCGACTTGCGTGATAGTGAGAATGTGCCTTTGAATGAAAGCATACACGATTACTTTTTGCGTGAAGTAAAACCACATGTGGATGAAGCCTGGATTGATTTGGACAAAACAAAAATTGGCTATGAAATCAGTTTCAATAAATACTTCTACCAACACAAACCCTTGCGAAGCATTGAAGAAGTAAGCGATGAAATTTTAGCATTAGATAAAGAAAGTGATGGTTTGATTATGGACATTTTAAATCTCAGCTAATGGAAGCCACAGCAAAAAAAGCAACTTTTCAAAAATATTCTGCCTACAAGGATTCAGGTGTGGAATGGCTGGGGCAAATTCCTGCACACTGGGATATGTTGCCCAACAAATTCATATTTAAGCTCAAAAAAAATCTTGTAGGGAAAAAATCAAATCAATACACTTTACTCTCTTTAACGCTGCATGGAATTATCAAAAGAGACATGGAAAATCCACAAGGGAAGTTTCCTGCCGAATTTGACACATACCAAGAAGTTAATAATGGTGATTTCGTTTTCTGTCTGTTTGATGTTGAAGAAACGCCAAGATGTGTAGGCTTATCTGATTTTGATGGTATGATTACTGGTGCCTACACGGTAATGCAAGTAGGTTCAAAGTTTGATAAAAGGTTTCTATATTATTTCTATTTGAATCTGGATAAGGACAAAAGACTTCGACCACTTTATACTGGCCTTAGAAACACGATTTCAAAGGATAACTTTTTTGCATTCAAAGCCTTTGTCCCCCCACTCCCCGAACAAACTGCCATTGCCGCATTCTTAGACGACAAAACCGCGAAAATAGACCGTGCCATTGCCCAAAAAGAAAAGATGATTACCTTGCTCAAAGAACGCAAGCAAATCATCATTCAAAATGCCGTAACCAAAGGCCTTGACCCCAACGCCAAAATGAAACACAGCGGAGTGGAATGGATTGGGGAAATACCGGAGGGTTGGGAGGTGTTACCAGGTTTACGATTTTTTAAAGAAAATAAACGGTCAAATAAGGGAATGAAAGAAAGCACTGTGCTTTCGCTTAGTTATGGGAACATAATCATTAAACCCGAAGAAAAATTAGTAGGTCTTGTACCCGAATCGTTTGAAACCTATCAAATAGTTTACCCTGGTGATATAATTATACGTTGCACAGATTTACAGAATGATCAAACAAGTTTAAGAACAGGTCTTGCACAAAATAAAGGAATCATTACCAGTGCCTATATAAATCTAGGCATAATTGGTGACAACCATCCTGAGTATTTGCATGCCTACCTTCACTTCGTTGATATAACAAAAGTGCTTTACAAATTTGGTTCAGGCTTAAGGCAAAATTTAAGTTTCGCAGATTTTAAAAGAATGCCAATCTTGAAAGTTCCGTACAACGAACAAGTACAAATAGTCGAGTTTATACAAAAAGCTTCTTTAAAAATTGAGAGAGCAATTGAAATGCAACACAAGGAAATAGAGAAATTAAAAGAATTGAAATCTACCCTGATAGATAGTGCTGTGACGGGGAAACTTCGAGTGCCCTCAGTTCAAGAAATAAAAGTGAGTTAATTTTTATGGAAACACAAGTATCAAGAGAACTACAATACGACCAGCGTATCCTGAGAAATGATTTAAAAGGTCATGCGGATAGGATAATTCAAGGCATCAAAAAAATCGGTCCCAGTCATGCTAAACGAGCTATTTGGGAGTTATTTCAAAATGCAGTTGATCTAAGTGAACATTGTGAAATCACAGTAAAAGTCACAAATGATGAACTGATTTTTTCACATAATGGAGTGCCTTTTACCATGCACACATTAGACTGCTTGTTTACCCAAGTTAGTTCAAAAACACTTACAGAAAAGAANTTAGAAAGAGAAGATGCTGATCCAGTTGGTCAATATGGTACAGGCTTCATGACTTCTCACTCTTTTGGTGACGTAGTAAAAGTTAGTGGGTGTATCCAAGATGATTTTGAAGGAGAAGAATTACAAAATTCCCAAAAAGGGTATATAAAATTCACTGACCTGATTATTGACCGCAGTACACAGGACTGGGAAAAATTGTGTGATGAAATAAGCAACCTGAGAAAACAAGTAAAAGGACTCTTAAAACAATCGTTAACATACGGAAAACTTCCTGAAACTGAATTCAGATTTGGATTTAATTTTGATATTAATAGACAACGTGCTTTTGATGCCATTGAATCACTCAAAACAATCCTTCCTTATGTTTTTATTTTCAATGACCGCTTAAAGAAAGTTACTGTCATTGATAATCAAGGCAACACTACCACTTATATCAAAAACGAAATTGAAGAATCCGGTGAACATTTCTTCACCAGAGAAATTCGAATTAATAACGAGAGCAAAAGAATAAACTATCTCAAAACAGATAGATTAACCATTGTGCTCCCAATTGAAAGCGGTTTACCAGCTGATGGATTTATTGGTGAGGCAGTAACCCTACCTGTTAATTTGCCCCGCCTTTTTCTTTTCTATCCATTAATCGGAACGGAGCATTTTGGATTCAACTTTGTCATTCACTCTAAAAACTTCCAACCTACTGAAGCAAGAGACGGTTTGCATCTCAATTCAGAAAACGAAAAAAATAGAACAGAGGAATTAGCGAATCAGAAACTCATGCAAGAAGCATCTGATTTGATTTTCACTTTCCTGGATAACCACCTTTCAAAAATTGAAAATCCGCATTTATTAGCTGAAATCAACTTCCCGATAGGTTCGGATGATGCGGAGCTCAACAAATACTTTAAAGAATTAAAAGATAATTGGACAAACAAGTTTAAGACACTGCCATTTGTAGAAACAACAACTTCAAGAATATCGGCACAAGAAGCGATTTTTCTTAATGACTCTGTCATCCATGAAGCAGACGAAACAACACTTTCATCCATTTACAATATTGTCGGCAAATTCTATGATAATGTACCAAAATCAGAACTCATCCCTATTTGGACAAAACTCATTGACTATTGGAATATCTTAGACATTAAAAAAATTGGATTTGCAGACATTGCCGATAAAATACAGGAAAAAGCATCTATTGAATCATTCAATAAGCCGGAGTTGATTCTTTTGTATAAAGAAATGATTCGCAAAGGTGAAGGTGAGCTATTTGCGAATAGAAGTTTGTTACCCAACATCAAAGGTCAATTTAGAAAACAAGGGGAACTTAGCAAATCAGTTGATTTAACAGATGCACTTATTCCGTTAGCAGATGTAATCAATCCCAAAATCACCAACAGGCAAATTGATACTGACTTTTTGCTTGAAGGATTGGAGTTTGAAAACTTTGGCAGAAGGAATTACATGGAGTTAATCAATACTTCATTAGATGAAAATATAAAGGAAAACACACGTTCTGCAAGCCTGCCTGAAAACTATTTATCATGCTTGATTCAATACGCAAGTATCATCCCAAAGGAAGACTCAATAAGTGGCCCTGTAAAAGTGATAAAGCTGATTGAAAAACATTATGGCTTAGAGTTAAACTCAATTATTCTTCCTTCAATACCCGGTGATGAAAAGGAGAATATAGACGTAAGAAAAGGTCAAAACGATTTATTCAAAGTGTTTTTGAATGACATCAGTGATAAAGATGCAGAATGGACAAAGGAGAATTTAGAAGATTTAGCCACAGTTTTAAAAGAAGCGTTCAATTACGCTGATGTAAAAAAGATATTTCTGCGGTATGATGTTTATCCAAATCAATTACACCAATTAAAAAACATCGGCAATCTTTACAGAGACAATAAAATACCAGAGTTTGTAAAAGATTTGTACGACAGCATTGTTGAGCCAAATAACCCAATTAGAACCCGACTTGCTCATGCAATAATTGAAAACCTTCATGATGAGATGAAATCCATCAAACCACTGGATTTGACAACCGATATAGAAGTACGGTTTTTCGGGGAATCTGGAAATGAGATTCACATGGAGAATCATCCATATAGAAGTGATATTATTGACATCATAAGAAATTTCAAACCAGACCAGGAAAACAATGAGCTTTATGAAAAACTATTTCCCGGAACATCAAGAAATAAGTCGGCCATTTTAGTACAGTTGGCAGACGGTGATGCGTCTTTCACCATTCTAAGTCAAAATGAAGCCGTAATACGAAAACTAGCCGGTATAGCAGGTCATCCTAATCTTGATGCATTGATAAAACTTGGCGAAGATGCCTTGTTAAGGCAACAGCAAGAAGAGGCAGAAATGCAATACAAAAAGAAAATTGGCAATCATTTGGAAGATGTTTTGCTGAAAAGATTGTCCCAAAATTTAAATGCCACAGTCAAAAGTGAACAAGACGGTCAAGACCTAGTGATATACATTGATGACCAACCAGTTTATTACATTGAGGTTAAATCAAAATGGCTCGAAACAACACCAATTCGAATTTCAAGAAATCAAACATTAAGAGCATATCAAAATCCGAACTGCTTTGCATTGTGCTCCATTGATATGACTAAATACACAGGAGCAGATAAATATGAGATTGAAAATATTGAAAGTGTTGTTGAGTATATGAAATTCAATACTGATTTAGGGAGTAAAGTGGGCCACTTAGTAGATATTTATGAGAATGCTCATCAAGTTGATAAATTCAGTTTGGATGGAGATTACAGAACATTGATACCAGCAGGTTACATAAAAGAGGGTATTGATTTAGGAGTGTTTGAATCTGAACTTTTGAAGTATATAGAAAGTACTTATGGTAAGTAAAACTAACGAGCAGGCGCTAGAAGCTGCCATAGAAAAAGCCTTAACAGGCACTTGCTTGGAAGAACTAGGCAATGGCTTGAATGTAGTTGCAGAGCCACAAGAAATAGTTAGTGAGCCTGTCGAACTATATCGAGGTGGCAATGGCTTTTATATTGGCACAGCCAATGATTACAATGCACAATATGCCATTGATGAATTGAGATTTTGGCATTTTTTAGAAAGCACTCAAAAAGATGAACTCGACAAACTAAAACGAACTGCGGATTGGAAGCTCAAAATAGTTGAACGTCTTGACCGCATGATTAAGAAATATGGTTTGTTGCGGTTGCTGCGTAAAGGGTTGGAAGTGGAAGATGCACACTTTACGCTATTGTATCAGGTTCCAATGGCAAGCAGNAGCCAAGNTGTAAAGGATAATTTTGAAAAGAATGAATTTAGTGTAACACGCCAAGTTCGTTACAACACCGAAAACCAACGGGAAGAAATGGACATGGTGGTTTTTGTAAACGGCTTACCCATTGCCACGCTGGAACTTAAAAACGCATGGACAGGACAAACCGCAAAAGTGCATGGTATCAAGCAATACAAGTACGACCGAGACATAAAACAACCGTTATTAAATTTTGGTCGATGTTTAGTGCACTTTGCCGTAGATACGGATGAAGTGTATATGTGCACCAAACTAGATGGGGCAAATTCATTCTTTTTACCCTTTAACAAAGGCAATAACAACGGCAAAGGCAATCCNCCNAATCCCTTCGGNCATAAATCTTCCTACCTGTGGGAAGAAATNTTTACAAGAGAAAGTCTGGCGAATATCATTCAGCATTTTGTTCGCTTTGATGGTAGTCCATCAGATGCTCTNAGCAAAAGAACCCTGTATTTCCCAAGATACCACCAGTTAGATGTTGTTAGAAAATTATTGAGCCACGCTTCAAAAAATGGCGTTGGACATACCTATCTGATTCAACATTCAGCCGGTTCGGGCAAATCCAATTCCATTACATGGGCTGCCTATCAATTAATTGAAACCTATCCCGAAAGAGATGGTTTGCCTGGTGCAAAAGGCATTCAAAATCCTTTGTTTGATTCGGTAATTGTAGTAACTGACAGACGATTGCTCGACAAGCAGTTGCGTGAAAACATCAAAGAATTTTCAGAAGTAAAAAATATAGTCGCCCCGGCTTTTTCATCCAAAGATTTAAAAGATGGATTGGAGCAAGGCAAAAAAATCATCATTACAACGATACAGAAATTTCCGTTTATCGTAGATGGTATTGCAGACCTAAGCGACAAGCGATTTGCGGTAATCATTGACGAAGCTCATAGTTCACAAAGCGGAACTGCGGCAGGAAAAATGAATCAGGCAATGGGTGTTGGTCAAAATGAGGAGGACGAAGAAGATGCACAAGACAAAATTTTGAAAGCCATGCAAGCCCGTAAAATGAAGGGCAATGCATCCTATCTGGCTTTTACAGCAACTCCCAAGAACGCCACATTGGAAAGATTTGGCACAAAACAAGAAGATGGCACCTTTAAGCCATTTCATTTGTATTCCATGAAACAAGCCATTGAAGAAGGCTTTATTCTGGATGTTTTGGCGAATTATACTACATACAAAAGCTATTACGAAATAGAAAAGTCTATTGAAGACAATCCTTTGTTCGATACCAAAAAAGCACAAAAGAAACTTCGTGCTTATGTAGAGAGAGATAAACGTACCATTGCCACTAAGGCAGAAATTATGTTGGAGCACTTTATTTCAAAAGTGTACAATACTAAAAAGCTGAAAGGCAAAGCCAAGGCAATGGTTATCACTCAGAATATTGAATCAGCTATTCGTTATTACTTAGCTATAAAGCAGATTCTTAAGGATAAGGGGAATCCGTTCAAGATTGCTATTGCGTTTTCGGGTAAGAAAACGGTGGACGGAATAGAATACACAGAAGCAGATTTAAACGGCTTTGCAGAAAAAGATACCCGCGACAACTTTGATTCGGATGATTACAGAATGTTAGTGGTTGCCAATAAGTACCTGACCGGTTTTGACCAACCCAAACTTTGCACCATGTACGTTGACAAAAAACTACAAGGTGTTTTGGCAGTGCAAGCACTAAGTCGCTTGAATCGGGCAGCCGACAAATTAGGCAAAAAGACAGAGGACTTATTCGTTCTGGACTTCTTTAATGAAGTGGATGACATCAAAGCTGCATTTGACCCATTTTACACTTCAACATCTTTGAGTGGTGCAACGGACGTTAATGTATTGCATGAATTGAAAGGAACATTAGATGATGTGGGCGTTTATGAATGGTCGGAAGTGGAAGATTTCGTTACAAAATACTTTGATGGATTGGATGCCCAGAAGTTAAGTCCAATCATAGACAAAGCAGCTAATCGCTTTAATAGCGAGTTAGACTTAAAAGATGAAGAGAAAGCCGACTATAAGATAAAAGCTAAGCAGTTCGTCAAGATTTACGGACAAATGGCATCCATCATGCCTTATGAAGTGCTGGATTGGGAAAAGCTATTTTGGTTTTTGAAATTTTTGATACCTAAGTTAATTGTCAGAACCAAAGAAGATGAATTGATTGATGAACTATTGGAATCTGTTGACCTTTCAACCTACGGACTTGAACGAACAAAATTAAATCATTCCATTGGCTTGGACGATTCAGCAACAGAATTAGACCCGCAAAATCCAAATCCAAGGGGTGCACATGGTGGTGAAGAAGAAAAAGACCCGTTGGACGAAATCATAAAGTCATTCAACGAAAGGTGGTTTCATGGCTGGGATGCAACACCGGAAGACCAGCGTGTAAAATTTATAACCATCAGCAGACATATTCAAGCCCACCCAGACTTTAAAACAAAAGTTGCAGATAACAAGGATGCACAAAATCGTGACTTAGCATTTAAGAAAATATTGGATGATGTTATGGGACAACAAAGAAAAAAGGAATTGGAATTGTATAAACTTTATGCAAAAGACGAATCGTTTTACCAAGCACTATTTGATACTATGAAAAGAATGATTGATAACCCAAGATTAGGACAATAAAATATGAACGCCATGCTGCATCCATACACATTGCCAAGTCGCACAAAGCCGACCCGCAAGCCAAAACTTGGCAAAGAGTATGGCTGCCCCAACGCACGGTTGAAGAAAGAAACAACGAAGGCACAACACGGTATATAAAACATTTGGCAGATAGTGCTGATTTTAAGGGAGGTACGTTTAATAAACATCGCAACGGTTTGATAGGAAATCGCTTTGAAATGCCAAACGTTTCATATACCCATCCGTTGGCAGTAATGCGGGCGTAACCCGAAACAGCGCACCTCTCAGAAAAATATTATTCGTAATTTTACGAACATAGAGAAAAATAATATATCTTTGCAAAACATTTTAAAGATATGGCAAAAGAAAAATTGACAAAAGAGCAAGAGCAGTTGGCGAGGTTAGCCAAAGCATTGGGACACCCTGTGCGGGTTGCTATTTTGCAGATGTTGGCAAAGCAAACGTGTTGTTATCATGGTGATATGTCCGAAATTTTGCCTGTTGCGAAAAGCACCTTGTCACAACATTTAAAAGAGTTGAAAGAATCGGGATTGATACAAGGAACAATCACACCGCCAACGGTAAAGTATTGTATCAACAAAGAAAATTGGCTGTTAGCAAAAAAAATGTTTGGCGAGATGTTTATCGAACTCTCGAAGAATGAATAAACGTTTTTTTTAACCACATTGTTCGTAAAATTACGAAATACGAACAGGTAAAACAGATTTAAAAATAAAATGAAATTTAAATTTTAAGACAATGAAAATGAATATTAAAATTCTCGGAACAGGTTGTCCGAAGTGCAAAACACTAGAAAGATTGACAACTGAAGTAGTAACTGAAAATAGTTTTGATGCTGAAATAAGCAAGGTAGAAGACATTGTTCAAATAATGAACTATGGTGTTATGGGAACTCCCGGATTGGTTGTGAACGAAAAAGTTCTTATCAGCGGACGAGTTCCTTCAAAAGATGAAATTAAAAAGTTAATTGAAAAACACAGCAATGGCTAAGAAAATAGAATTTTCACAAGATATTTTAGAGATTGCAAAATTTGCCAAAGCAATGAGCCATCCTGTGAGGGTTTATATTTTAATGAAGCTCTCCGAAATGGACGCTTGTTGCTATAGTGGCAATCTCATTGAAGAACTTCCTGTTGGAAGGTCGGCATTATCACAGCATTTAAAAGAACTGAAATTTGCAGGTTTAATTCAGGGTGAAATTGAATCCCCATATATTAAATACTGTATTAATCGTGAAAACTTTGAGAAAGCAAAAATTATGTGTCACGCTTTTTTTGGAAAGGATATTAAAAACAAGTAAAACAATTAAAATTCAAATGTATGAAAGCAAAAATTCTTTTTTTATTTATTGCAACTTCAATTTTTGTTGCATGTAATCAAGGTTCACAAAAAACGAACAATGAACAAGTTAAAAATGAAATTACACAAAACCCTAACCTTAAACTTCAAATTTATTATTTTCATGCAACACACCGTTGCCCAACTTGTAATAGCATTGAAGCTAATATCAAACAAGTTTTGGAGAGTAATTTTAAAAACGAAATTGAACAAGGTATTATAAATTTTACTGTATTGAATGTTGAAGATACAGAAAACAAAAATCTGGCTGAAAAATATCAGGCTACAGGCGCAGCACTTCATTTAGTAGATATAGAAAATGGGGCAGAAAAAGATAATGACCTTACAAAATATGCCTTTTCATATTCTCGCAAACAACCCGATGTGTTTTTAAAAGGAATGAGTGATACCATAAACTACTTTATAAAATAATTGCAATGGAGTTTTTACAAAATATTTTAGACGGTAGTAATTTCCCGATATTATCGGCTTTTATTTTAGGGCTTATGACTGCCATAAGCCCTTGCCCTTTGGCAACAAATATTACTGCCATCGCATTTATTGGAAAGAACATTGAAAATAAACGAAAAGTCTTTATTAATGGACTACTTTATACATTAGGAAGGGCAATCACCTATGTTTCACTTGGAGTAATTTTGTTTTTTGGAGCAAGTAAATTTCATGTTGCATCTTTTTTCCAAAGTAATGGGGAAAAGTTTTTGGGCCCATTATTATTAATCATCGGTATTTTTATGCTTGATTTTATAAAAATAAAATTTCCCGGACTTGGCAACATAACCGACAAATTTCAGAATAGTGAAAAACAAGGTAGTGGTATAAGTGCATTATTAATGGGTATTTTGTTTGCATTGGCTTTTTGTCCGTATAGTGGAGTATTGTATTTCGGAATGTTAATACCTATTACCATATCAAGCACATCAGGGTTAATATTACCTTTAATTTTTGCAATAGCGACAGGTTTACCAGTTATCATCTTTGCTTACTTAATTGCATTTACTTTATCAGGCGTAGGGAAATTATATAATGGTCTGAAAGTATTTGAATTGTGGTTTCGCAGGGTAGTGTCTGCAATTTTCATTTTGGTAGGCATGTATTACATTTATATTTTTTTCTTTTAATAAATTTAATTATGAAGGTATTAATTCTTTGCACAGGAAACAGTTGTAGAAGCCAAATGGCTCATGGATTCTTGCAATCGTTCGATAAAAAATTACAAGTTTTTTCAGCAGGCACTGAACCAGCGAAACAAATTAATGCAAAAGCAGTTCAGGTAATGCTCGAAATCGGAATTGACATCAGCCACCATACACCCAAACACGTTGAACAATATATAAACGAAACTTGGGATTATGTAATTACAGTTTGTGGCGGAGCAAATGAAACGTGTCCGGCATTTTTCGGAACTGTGAAAAACCGTTTACACATTGGTTTTGAAGACCCTTCGGAAGCAATTGGAACAAATGAATTTATAATGAGTGAGTTTTGCAGAGTAAGAGACGAAATAAAAACAGAATTTCAAAAATTTTATAACAATCTGAAAATTTGAAATTATGCCTTCAAAAAAACGACTTAATTTTTTAGACCGATATCTTACGTTGTGGATTTTCCTTGCAATGTTCATTGGTATTTTTTCGGGGTGGTTGTTTCCCGAAATTGCTAAATTTTGGGAAAGCCTGAAACCAACACCCGAAAGCACAACTAATATTCCTATTGCAATCGGCTTAATATTAATGATGTATCCGCCACTTGCCAAAGTAAAATACGAAGAGCTTGGCGATGTTTTTAAAAACTTCAAAGTTTTGGGACTTTCATTAGTTCAAAACTGGATTATCGGTCCCGTTTTAATGTTTGCTCTTGCTGTATTGTTTTTCAAATTGTTTCCCGGACAAGACAACGCAAATTTACCCTATTTTTACGGAATTGTAATGATTGGTTTGGCTCGTTGTATTGCTATGGTAATAGTTTGGAACGACTTAGCAAAAGGCGACACGCAATATGCAGCAGGTTTAGTGGCGTTTAATTCAATTTTTCAAGTGATATTTTTCTCTGTATATGCCTACTTTTTTGTAGCAGTTTTACCCGGCTGGTTTGGTATTCCTACCAATTCGATAGTAGAAAATATCACTATTTGGCAAATTGCAGAGAGCGTATTTATTTATCTTGGAATTCCGTTTATTGCAGGTTTTTTAACACGTTACATTTTAATTCGAGTAAAAGACAAAACTTGGTATCATACCAAATTTATTCCTAAAATAAGCCCAATTACATTGATAGCATTACTATTTACAATTATTGTAATGTTTTCATTGAAAGGTGAATACATTGTAAAAATCCCACTTGATGTTTTATTGATTGCTTTACCCTTGCTGCTTTATTTTCTAATAATGTTTGTGGTTTCATTTTTTATGAGTAAAAAAGTTGGTGCAAATTACGGACAATCTGTAACTTTATCGTTTACCGCAGCAAGTAATAATTTTGAATTGGCAATTGCCGTAGCAGTTGCAATCTTCGGAATGCACTCAGGCGAAGCACTTGCAGCCGTAGTGGGTCCTTTGGTGGAAGTTCCTGTTATGCTTGCATTAGTTAATTTAGCTTTCTTTTTTCAGAAAAAGTATTTTAATAAATCTATTCCTTAAACGATAAAATTTGAATGAGAAAATTAATCTAATTTTTTAAAAATACATTTCGTTAATTCATGTAATTACGAAATAAAATAAACAAGTAAAAGAAAATATTTATGGAAACAAAAAAAGAAATAAAAATCCTAATATGGATTGCAGTAATTTTCGGAGTAGCATTTTTCTTGCCTATTGAAAGTGCAAGATTTAATACAGCTATTGCAGCAACCTTTGACCTTGTAAAATGGTATGCAAGGGAACATGTTGTATTATGCTTGTTGCCTGCCTTTTTTATTGCAGGTGTAATTTCGGTATTTGTTAGTCAGGGTTCGGTTTTGCGATACTTTGGGGCTAATGCTAAAAAATGGTTGGCTTATACTGTTGCCGCTGTTTCAGGAACAGTATTAGCAGTTTGCAGTTGCACAATACTGCCATTATTTTCAAGTATTCATAAGCGTGGAGCAGGTTTAGGCCCTGCAATTGCTTTTTTATATTCAGGTCCTGCAATAAATATATTGGCAATAATTTTAACAGCTCGGATTTTAGGTTTTGAGATGGGTGTTGCAAGAACAATCGGAGCTATTTCATTTAGCGTTATAATCGGCTTAATAATGGCATTTATTTATAGAAAAGAAGAAAAGATAAAAAAAGAAGAACAAATGAACATTCAATTGCCACCTGAAAAGCGACCTATGTGGCAAACATCATTTCACTTTTTTATACTGGTTTTAATTCTTGTTTTTGCAAACTGGGGTAAACCTACGGCTGACGATGTTTCGAGTACTTGGTATTATTTGTGGGCTTACAAATGGTATATTACAGGATTTTTTGCATTATTACTTGGTTATTCTTTAATCCGCATTTTAAAAATAAAATGGCAATGGGTGTTAATCGCTGCAATTGCGACTGTTGCATCGGCACTATTATCCTCAAATCTTATAGAAAATGCAAAACTTGCTCCGCTTGTGCCTATGTTGGTCGGAATAGCTTCGTTAAGCATTATTACTTTATTTGATAAAAATGAAGATGAAAACAGGGAATGGACAATTTCTTCGTGGGGTTTTGCAAAGCAAATTTTACCCTTACTTGCTATCGGTGTAATTACAGCAGGATTTCTACTTGGCTCAACACATGATGGGCAAACCATAGCAGGTGTAATACCAAATGAATGGATACAATGGTTAGTTGGTGGTAATTCAATCTTTTCAAATTTCTTTGCTTCTGTTGTAGGTGCATTTATGTATTTTGCAACCCTTACCGAAGTTCCAATTTTACAAGGTTTAATAGCATCGGGCATGGGCAAAGGCCCTGCATTGGCTTTATTATTGGCAGGCCCATCCTTATCATTACCAAATATGTTGGTAATCCGTGGTGTTTTAGGAACACAAAAAACAGTTGTTTATGTTTCATTAGTTGTTGTAATGGCAACCGTTTCGGGCTTGATTTATGGCAGTCTATTTTAAAAAGTTAGAAAAATGACAATAAGTAAATTAGCTTTTTTAGCACTATTATTTTTTACAGGTAATTTGGTTGGATTTTCTCAAACCGATACAACTGGGACACATAAAGGCAAACCAATTATTCAGGTATTTGGTAATTTTGATTATAATGCAACTCAAGGTACACAAAAAAAATATGGATTTTGGTTTGGTCGTGCCCATTTTGGATATGATTATCAATTCAATAATCATTTTTCAGGTAAAATAATTATTGATGCAGGTCGCCCAACAACAGTCGGACAAATTGAAGTAACAGATACTACAGGACTTAATTTAAATACATCAAACACTTCGAAAGAAGGGAGTTATTATACAATGACCCTGAAATTTGCATCGTTAGAATGGAAACCAAACGAACATATAAAAATACAAGCAGGGGGTGTATTACAGAATCATTATATAACACAAGAGAAATTTTGGGGCTATCGCTATGTAGCTCCAACTTTTCAAGATAAATATTATGGGATTCCAAGTTCGGATTTAGGTATAATAGCTTACTTTAAAATTAATGAGAAATTGGGCTTTGATATAGCTTTCACAAATGGCGAAGGTTTCCGCTTTGACCAAGATGCTTATGGAGATGTTAAGATAGCTTCAGGTTTTGATTATAAACCATTCAAAGGATTGCAAACTCGTTTTTATTATGATTATACTCAATCCAACAATCCTTTAAAACCAACGGAACAAAAACTTTATTCATTTTTTGCAGGGTATAAGTTTAAACAGAAATTTAGGATTGGAGGAGAGTTGAATTATCGTGAAAATAATCTAAATATCAACAATCACGATTTATTTGGATATTCAGTTTTTGGAGCTTACAGCATTTTTAAACAGATTGAACTGTTTGCACGTTTTGACAATTTACAGGCAAATACCATTAATAACGATATTCATAATTGGTATTATGAAAATACAGGAAAAGCATATATTTCAGGAATACATTATAATGCCATAGAAGGCGTAAATATTTCATTAAATTATCAGGGCTGGCAACCTGACGATGTTTCAATAAACTTTCAACATCATGTAGTATTGAGTTTTGAGTACAAACTTTAAAAATAAAAAAATGGAAAATCAAGAAAAAAGTTCATGTTTATGCGGAGTAAGCGAATATATGGTTTTAGCTTGTTCCGGTGCTTGTGATTTAGGACAGATTACCGACATTGTAGCCCGTAGATTAAGAGATAACGGAGTTCGGAAAATGAATTGTCTTGCTGTAGCTGGTGCAGGTATTGAAAAATCAATTGAAGATTTTAAGAAAAAAAACATCCTTATGCTGGATGGTTGCCCAATTGATTGCGGAAAACAAATATTAGACAAGGCAGGCTTTAAAGATTATAAATATATGCGAGTTACAGACCTTGGTTTTAAAAAAGGACAAACTCCAATTAATGAAGACGTAATTAAAAAAGTATATGATACTGCTGAAATAATTTATTAGCCAATCCATTTGCAAGCACATTGCCAAAGCCACACGAGCCAACGCTACAACCAAAGCTTTGTCAAAGAGTATGGCTGCCCCAACACACAGGCAGACAGAGGAGAATAAAGCACGAAAACACAACATCGTGTATAGTGCATTTGGCGGATAGTGCTAATTTCAAGGGTGTTACATCTAATAAACTTTGTAGCGGTTTGACAGGTTTGTGCTTCGAATCGCCAAACGACACCATACACGTAACCGTTGGGTACAAGTGTTCTGACAAAATGAATAGGGCATATAAACTACGAAAAATCTACAAGTAATTTGAAGAAAATTGAAACAGAACCGAATAAAACAAGGTTTTATGGAAACGGCTTCTTTTCAAAAATTTTGAGATTTTAAGACAAAAAGGCAAATATTTAAACTACGTAGATAACACTTTGAATAAAAGACAAGTGAATAAGCTCGCTCGTTGAAAAAAAGGGATACTACATCAAATTTCTTATCGGGTTGAAATAAAAAAAGATAGGAAAAGAACTCGCTTCGTGGGATAATGATTTGGAAGGGGGTGTGGAAGATATACCAAAGTTGCATAGCATCAACTTAATAGGATAATTCCCAGCATTTTGAAACGGGTTGACAGAAAGAAAAAAGAAAGTAGTCGCTTCGCTTCTACTTCAAAGAAAGAGAGTAAAGAAAACAAGGAAAACTTTCATAAAACCTATTTTTGTATTGATTTTTTTTATATTTTTGCAATGTTAAAGATAAAGTTCTTTTTAAAATAAAAATATTAAA
>JGI24709J26583_10001842_pt1 | contig 17809 bp, 16 predicted proteins | sample BioPla2DNA1_FD_26583 | JGI IMG/M metagenome (IMG submission 26583) | reverse complement strand
ACCGGCGGTACTAACGGGACAACCGGAGGTACTAATGGAACTACCGGTGGAACCAATGGTGGAACAACATTACCATAGACTTATGTTAAACGATAATAACTAAAAAATCCTTCCGGTATTTAAAATCCGGAAGGATTATATTTTTAGTGCGCAACTCTTACATATACCTGTAATTTGAATTTGATGATTTTTGATTATGAATCCCTCTGCTTTAATAGAATTTTCAATTTCTCTTAAGGGACAGGAGGGAAGGTTATAGATTTTTTTACAGTCATCACATATTATGAAGTGTGTATGATCACTATCTCTTTCTTTATAAAGATAGAAGATCTCATTGTCGTTAAAATAATATTTTTCTATAAGGTTTTGCTCTAGTAAGAGGTCAATGTTTCTATAGATTGTTGATTTAGCAATTCGAGGTAGTTCATATATAATTTTATTATATATTTCGTTAATTGAAAGTGGTCGATTAGATTTCTTTAAAATAGATATTATATGTTTTTTTTGCTTTGTATTTCTGACTTGCATATCTCAAACTCCTTATAACTGTACCGGGTACATTGAAAAACAATGCTAGCAATTCAGTTTCGTTTATTCAGTATACATCCTTTTATGGATTCTTTCAAGACTAAGGGTTGGGATATCATATCAGATAGATATCTTTTGCGCTAATATATCATACTTTTCTTTTTAGAAGCTTTTCAAATATTAGTCCAGTTAAGAACCAAGCCGGGGCATAATCAAACCTTATTACTCCCTTTACATTAAATTTAGCTTTACTATAATCCCAGGGACATGCTCGATATTTTTTTAGGAGAACTCCTGTGGAGTACTCTATCAAATAAATTAAGGTTGTATATACACCTCCTCTAAGAAGAGCATTCCTATTCTCAAGCTTTGAGCAAATTGGAGATAAGCAGGCGGCCATGCCATAAATGGGAAACATCCATATAGAAGTACGACACAAGAGGGTTCTTTCATTTTTCTTCCATTTTTTTATGGAGCTTAAGCCAGTCCAGAAGCATTCAAGGCACCATCCACAAAGACCGCAAATCATAAAATTTTTAATAAATGTATTCTTCATATATATAGTATCTGCCTTCCTTAGTTTTCTTATCCGATGATAAGGTCTCTATTACCAGAAATCTTAAGGATAGCATCTCTAGAATTGAATATACTATACTTATAAAAATAAATATAGTAATATTAAGTGGGAGGTGAAGAGGTGGCTAAGGCTGGAATGAGAAGACCGGATCCTAGAGAACCCCATGGTACCGAGGGACATCAAAAAATGAAGATTCCTAAGAATATTGTAGAACCAGTACCGGAGATACAGGGAAAAGCAAAGTCTGGTAAAAAGAAAGCAAACCCCATCCGAGAATCATAAACTATGAATCAAGATAATAAACTAATGTTTAATAATTTAAATAATCATTTATTACATGATAAATCACCCTCTGACTATTTTAACAAGCTGGGTGATGAGCTTAAGAACTATCCCTTAAGTATGATAAATGAGTTGAAAAATGTGAAGCAATCTCCCAAATATCATCCTGAGGGTAATGTCTGGAACCATACAATGATGGTTGTTGATGAAGCAGCTAAGGTTAGAAACCATAGCAATGACCCTAAAGTATTAATGTGGGCGGCCCTTTTACATGACATAGGAAAGCCTGAGACTACTAAGATAAGAAGAGGAAGAATAACCTCATATGACCATGATATCCATGGGGCAAAAATCAGCAGAAAATTCCTAGAATATTATACTAATGATGAGGATTTTATACAAAAGGTTACCAATATGGTTAAGTATCATATGCATATGCTATATGTATTAAAGAANCTACCTTTTGGCAACACAAGGCAGATGCTTCAGGAGACAGACATACATGATATAGCCTTACTCTGCAGATGTGATCGATTGGGTAGGTTAGGTGCTGATATAGAGGAAGAAGAAAATAATTATAGAGCGTTTCTGAAAGTACTGTCAGGCGCTAATACAGAAGTGTGATCAAAATTTGATTACACTTTTTTCTTTCTTGATGGCACCTGATTGCTAATTTAAGGCAGCTTATAAAATTTGACTTACTATTATTTGATTATTTAATTATCTAGTAGTATAATTGCATTTGTGCTTTTAAATCTACACTAAAGAAATCAAAAAAATTGGAGGGACCTATGAAATATTATGTAAGAAAGTTTTCACTGATTTTTGTAGCAATTATTTTATTATTTACTTTGACAGGTTGTAATAATAAAGCGGATACTACTCCTAACAATGATTTGGATTTGAATTCATTGTCAGAGGATGATAACATTGATGAGTCATACACTGCGGATGAAATTATAGATGATGAAATTATAGATGTTGGGATTATAGATGATGAGATGATAGATGGTGAGATTATAGATGATGAGGTGATTAATGAAGAATTACCGGAAGAAGATTTAAAGAAAAAAGTGATGGCTAATATCGACGGCAACTGGAAGAATACATTAGAATCCGCTAAGCTTAAAGATTATGTATTTTTGCAAGACGGATATGTAGTCGGTGATTTAGAATCTAAATGGAGAGCTAATTTTTATTCTATTGAATATATTTCAACCTACTATGACGAAGAAATGAATTTGTGTTTTGAGACAACGGAAAGGCGTCATGACATTACATTCGAAAAAGATAAGGAACCTGCCAGAAAATATATTATGAAAGCAGATGAAGATGGATCATATAATCATATGGTACAGTATACATANACAGGTACAGAATATCAATTGACTGCTACTTTTGTTAGAGAAGAATATAGNAGTTATGAGGAATTAATTAATAATAAATGTGAGGGATATGCTTTATTATCCGCAAGCGTAGATCGCAATAATAAAAAACATGCCGTAAAAGATACTATAAATTTTGAAAAAGTTGTAGGCTATGCTTTATTAGACTTAGACGGATACGAAGGCGATGAGTTAATCTTACAGGAAGATTGTTATGGCATGGAATATCTATATTATATCTTTACCATTGTAAATGATAAGGTTAAATATAGAGGAAGTTTGCCGTCTTATCAATCGAATGCTAAAACAGAAGGTATTCTATATTATGATGAAGAAACTCATAGCATGTGTACTTATATCGATAATGGAACGGCAGCACCTTCTTTTTATAACAACAGTAAACTGCTTAGCGGTAAAGTGCACATTATGCATGGTCTGGGAGACGACTTAAGGGGATCAGAGATTCAATTTCATGATATATCAGAGTTTAAATAAATGTGCATGATTATTAATTTTAAGTCTATGTAATAATAAAAAGGAGCTTTATGACATTTTTTTGTGTTATAGACCTCCTTTTTATTTATATTCAGAAAAGTAAGTCTATCGAATTGTAAATGAAGAATTAGAATTGCTAATAAAGGCGGCTTATAAAAAGACTAGCTTTTTTTCTATATCTGACTTATAATTAATTTTATATAATTTTTATGTAATAGTAAGTTTGTCCTATTAAATAAAAAAGAAGCATTCGGGTTTGTAAATGATTAAGAGGTGTAATTAATGGCAAATAATTATAAATATATAATAACTAAGAAAGTAAAGCTTGCAGATTCGATATATCTAATGGATATAATGGCACCCAGGGTGGCAGCCCACTGTTATCCGGGGCAATTTATTATACTTATTGCAAATGAAAAAGGTGAGCGAATACCATTAACAATCTGTGATTATGATAGAGAGCAAGGTACTGTAACTATTGTTTTTCAGGCCTTGGGAAACTCAACAAAATTATTGGCTGAATATGAAGTAGGAGAGGCCTTTCGTGACTTCACAGGTCCCCTGGGCAAAAGGTCAGAGCTGGTAACCATGCCTAGTGAGGAGCTTAGAAGTAAGAAGGTGCTTTTTGTTGCTGGTGGTGTAGGTGCTGCCCCCGTATATCCTCAGGTAAAATGGATGAATGAGAATGGTTATGAGGCTGATTGTATAATCGGAGCTAGAAGCAAGGAGCTTGTAATTCTGGAAGATCAGATGAGAAAGTATGCTAAGAATGTATACATAACTACTGATGATGGTTCCTATGGTTTAAAGGGAAATGTAAATGAAGCTATTAAATATCTTGTTAATGAGAAGAAGCATCATTATGATATTATAATTGCAATTGGTCCCATGATTATGATGAAATACGTATGTATCCTTACAAAGGAGCTAGGAATAAAGACTATTGTTAGCATGAATCCCATTATGGTTGATGGAACCGGTATGTGTGGAGCTTGCAGGCTTTCAATAGGTGATGAGATAAAATTTGCATGTGTGGATGGACCTGAATTTGATGGTCATTTAGTAAATTTTGATGAAGCAATGAAACGTCTATCAATGTACAAAACAGTAGAGGGGAAAATGGAACTCCGTGAGAAAGAGGGAGATACCCATCACCATCCAGGCTGTGAATGTCATGATAATGAAAATAAATAGTTTAGGAGAAGAGAATTAGTGGATGTATTAAAAAAGGTTCCGATAAAAGAACAGGATCCGAGTATTAGAATAGAGAATTTTGAAGAGGTATGCCTAGGTTATAATATAGATGAAGCGGCTGAGGAAGCTACACGTTGTATCCAGTGTAAAAATCCTAAATGCGTCAAGGGATGCCCTGTATCCATAGATATACCAGGATTTATTAAAGAGATTGTAAATAAGGATATTGAAGAAGCATATCAGATAATTAATAAATATTCTGCTCTACCTGCAATATGCGGAAGAGTATGTCCTCAAGAAACACAGTGTGAGCAGGTGTGTATCCGTGGTATTAAGGGAGATCCAGTATCTATTGGAAAGCTGGAACGGTTTGTAGCGGACTGGGCAAGAGAGAATAATATAAGACCTGTAGAGCCAGAGAAGAAGAATGGTAGAAAGGTCGCTGTTATTGGTTCAGGACCTGCAGGATTGACCTGCGCTAAGGAAATGGCTGAAAGAGGATATGATGTAACTATATTTGAAGCCTTACATGAACCCGGTGGTGTATTAGTCTATGGAATTCCAGAATTTAGACTTCCTAAAGAGACTGTGGTAAGACCGGAGATTGAAAATATCCGAGCCCTAGGCGTTAAGATAGAGACTAATGTTATTATTGGCAAGACCGTAACCATAGATGAGCTTATGGATGAGGAAGGCTATGAGGCAGTATTCATAGGAACAGGGGCAGGACTGCCTAATTTTATGGGGATACCCGGTGAGAATGCCAATGGTGTCTTCTCAGCAAATGAATATCTTACAAGAAGTAATTTGATGAAGGCATTTGATGATAGCTATGATACACCTATTATTACTGGGAATAGGGTTGCTGTCGTTGGTGGTGGAAATGTTGCTATGGACGCCGCAAGGACCGCTAGAAGACTAGGAGCAGATGTAACGGTTGTTTATAGGAGAAGCGAAGCCGAGCTTCCTGCAAGGGTTGAGGAGGTACACCATGCTAAGGAAGAGGGTATTCACCTACAGCTACTTACTAACCCAGAGGAGATATTAGTAGATGAAAATGGTTGGGTTAAGGGGATGCGCTGTGTAAGAATGGAGCTTGGGGAAGAAGATAGCTCTGGTAGAAGAAGGCCTGTCCCGGTAGAGAATTCTGAATTTGTAATAGAAGTAGACACTGTAATCATGTCATTAGGAACTAGCCCTAACCCACTAATATCATCAACCACAAAAGGTCTTAAGAGTAATAAATATGGTTGTATAATAGCAGAAGAGGATACTGGTGCAACATCCAGAGAGGGTGTGTTTGCTGGTGGCGACGCTGTAACAGGTGCTGCTACTGTAATACTTGCTATGGGAGCCGGTAAGCAGGCTGCTGAAGCTATGGATAAATATTTAAAGAACATATAAGTAAGTTTTTTACTTGGAGGATATATGGACGAATTTCTAAATAATCAGACTATAGTGTTTTTAATAGTAATATTGTCAATTGCATTGTTACTGTTATTAATCTTTGTCTTTTTTAGAATCGGAAGCTTGAGGAAGAGACTTGATGAATCATATCAGGAGAATTTGACTATAAATTCAGAGTTGAAAAGATATGAGACTATGTACAAAAATGCTCTTTCCTCCTACAATAAGCTTAATATAAAATACGATGAACTACATAAGAACAGAGAAAGCATAAGGAAATTGGCTTATACAGACCATTTAACTGAGCTACCTAACAGGATTGCATTTATAGAAATGCTTGATAATATTATGCTGACATTGCGGAGTGACGAAATTATAAGCATAATGGATATAGATCTTGATAATTTTAAAAATATAAACGATACTCTTGGACATTCCTATGGAGATGAGCTGCTAATAGATGTGACACATAGAATTAAGCAGGTATTGGACGAGAATGACTATCTAGCGCGAATCGGTGGAGACGAGTTCGTCATCCTTACACAGAATCTTAAGGATACAGTAGACTATGAAGATAAGATCAAAAAGGTACGAAATGTATTTACCTTTCCATTTGAATTGTCATCTAAGGAGTACTTTGTCACTGTAAGTATTGGGGTTGCTTTTGCACCAGAGGATGGTAAAACAGCACAGACCTTAATTAAAAATGTCAATTCAGCCATGTATGTGGCTAAGGCTAATGGAAAAAATACATATGCATACTTTGAGCAGACCTTTAATCAGATGCTAACAGATAAAATTGAGCTCCAATCTGAGCTTAGAAAAGCCATAGAAAAAGGCGAGTTTGTTCTCTATTATCAAGCACAGATGGACCTTATGGATAAAAAGATACAGGGATTTGAAGCCCTAATCCGTTGGCAACATCCAAGTAAGGGTTTGTTATACCCAAATGATTTCATATATCTGGCAGAGGAATCAGGGCTTATTGTACCTATAGGACAATGGGTTCTAAAAACAGCATGCCTTCAATTAAAAGAATGGACTGAAATGGGCTATGATGATATAAGTATAGCTATTAATATGTCAGCAAGGCAGTTTAAGGATAAGGATTTCGTTCAGATGGTCTATAGCACTATCGAGGAAACAGGGATTGACCCTAATAGAATTGAGCTTGAAATAACAGAATCGGTTGCCTTGGAGGATCTGGATTATACAGTATCAACTATTAAGGAGTTAAAGAACATAGGGGTTAGGTTTTCCTTGGATGATTTTGGGACAGGCTATTCTTCTATGAGTTATTTAAAACGTTTGCCTGTCAGTAATTTAAAGATAGATAAAAGCTTTTTGGATACAGTGATGGATGATACCAGTGATCAGAAGATAATTCAAGCAATCATAACATTGGCAAGGAGTCTAGATTTGCATGTTATTGCTGAGGGTGTAGAACGAGAAGATCAGGAGAAGTTTCTACAGGACTCTAACTGTAATATGGCACAGGGCTTCCTATATAGTAAGCCTCTACCTAAGGAAAAAGCCGTAGAATTCTTAAACAGTATTAATCTCTAGGGAGATCTAATATGAAATCTCAAAGTTATAGAAATATATTTATTTTCATACAAATTGCCTTATATGGGTCTTTTCTGTATTTGGATATCTTCAATGTAAATATTGCCCTGTCAAATATGATTAAGTTTTCCATTGTAGTATTTTGCTTTTTATATTTAATAGGAAATGTCATCTTATTAGATAAAAAGTTCTCCGCTAAGGACCTACACTCGGGTGGAAATAAAAAATATGACAGGGGGTATATTTACTTAGTCCTAGCTCTTTTGTTCACAGTAATATCTGATATGTTTATACTTTTATCTGAATATTATCTCTATGGAGTTCTAACATTTATAATCACTCAGCAGTTTCATGGTATGCGAATAAGCGAATTATATAATAGAGAGCAAAGAAAAGACCAATTGACAAGGCCCTATAGGGGTGTATTGATTAGATTCTTTTATCAAGCTACCCTGGCTCTATTAGTGCTATTTATATTATGGAGGATGAAGGTAAATGTAGATGCTTTGCTTGGGACAAGTATATTATATTTTATATGCCTGTGCACAAATGTCTTACGGAGCCTTAGACTATCCCTATCATATCCCTACCGAAGAGATATTAGGTACTTTACTATAGGATTTTTATTATTTCTTTTATGTGATATAAATGTAGGTCTCTTTAATCTATCTGATTTTCTTCCCCTCAGAAGTTCTTATCAGATAATATATAACATTTCGTCTATACTTATGTGGACCTTTTATGCACCTTCACAGGTACTGATTACACTTAGCGTTCATGAGTCCTGACAAATCCTACAATATTTCAAAAAAACATTATGTAAAAAAACGTAAAATAATGCTTGCCTTAGGCAAGCTCTTTTGATATACTATTTTTGACAAGTGGATTAGCTATATCAACTAGAAAGAATCTCTTATCAATCGATAAAACTCTTTAAATTCTATTTAGTTTTACTTTCATGCATGAATCGATTCAAATCCCAAGCACATATTTTAACAATTATATAAGGAGGAATGCCATTCATGGTAAATGCAGTAAAAGAAGAATTACTGGATTATACTAAATTTGTTGGCCTTATCAAGAGCAAAATCACTGAAAGGATGGGAAAAGGCTATAAAGTAAAAATATTCAAGGTTATGAAGAACAATTCCCTCGAGCTTGACAGCTTAGTCGTACTTAAGGAGGGGAAAAATTTTGCACCAAATATATACTTGAATGCTTATTATGAATCGTATGCTGCTGGTACTTCAATACCAGAAATCATAGATAGAATATGCATGATATATGAGTATTGCGCGGTGCCAATTGTAGAGGAGGATTTTGATTATAGTTTGGAGTTAATTAAGCCACATATTTTCTTTCGCCTGATTAGCTTGGATAGAAATAAAAAGCTTTTAACACAGGTTCCTTATGTTAAATTCCTAGACCTTGCAGTAACATTTCATTGCTTAGTTAGGAGTGAGGAAGAAGGTATCGGAACGATTCGTATTACAAATGAGCATATAGAGCAATGGGGAATAAGTTGTGATGAGCTTATGGAGCTGGCTAGTGAGAATACAAAAAAACTATTTCCACCGGTTATAAGGACCATGGAGGAGGTTATTAATAATCTATTAGCAGAAGAATATCCAGATGATGAGATAAGCTTCTGTGATAAATCAACTAATGAAATGTATCCCATGTACATACTGACTAATGAGAAGGGGATTAACGGGGCGGCCTGTCTTCTTTATAAGGATGTTATTAGGGAGTTTGCCCAGCTTAAAAATACCGATCTTTATATACTGCCCAGCAGTATTCATGAGATAATCTGTATACCATGTAATGGTTTGGAGGATAAAGAGCTCTTTCAAAGAATGGTTATGGATATTAACAGAACTCAGGTGCCTGCTGAGGAGGTCTTATCTGATAATGTATATATGTATTCTTTGGAGAAGGATGCTATTATATACCAATAGGCCCCTAGTATCTGGTCATATCTGCCATTGATTGCTATATCAATTCTTAATATAAAATTAAATAGCGCATTTTGTTAAAAAATACACATATTTTTATTTCAATATTTTAGATAATGTGTTATAATTATGAATTGATGGACAAAGACATAATTTGAGTGGAATAAAACTCTCAGATTTGTTTGTATTAAATTTAAGGAGGACATTTCAATGGCAAGGAAAATGATAACAATGGATGGAAACAATGCAGCCGCTCATGTTTCTTATGCATTTACTGATGTTGCAGCTATCTATCCAATAACTCCTAGCTCAGTTATGGCCGAAGTAACTGACGTATGGTCAGCAGCTGGCAGGAAAAACATATTTGGGCAAGAGGTAAAAGTTGTTGAGATGCAGTCTGAAGCAGGTGCAGCAGGCACGGTTCACGGTTCATTAGCAGCCGGTGCATTAACCACTACATATACTGCATCACAGGGTTTATTATTGATGATACCGAATCTTTATAAAATCGCTGGTGAGCTGCTTCCGGGTGTGTTTCATGTATCAGCTCGTGCTTTAGCAAGCCATGCATTATCAATATTTGGAGATCATTCTGACGTATATGCATGCCGTCAGACAGGTGCTGCTATGCTATGTAGTAGTAATCCACAGGAAGTTATGGATTTAGGTGCAGTAGCTCATTTGGCAGCTATAAAAGGAAGATTACCATTTATACATTTCTTTGATGGTTTTAGAACTTCTCATGAAATTCAGAAGATTGAAGCATGGGATTATGAGGACCTAAAGGATATGGCTGATATGGATGCAATCGATGCATTTAGACGTAGGTCATTAAATCCAGAGCGTCCTGTACTTCGCGGCTCTGCTCAGAATCCAGATGTATTCTTCCAAGCTAGAGAAGCATGTAATACATATTATGATCAGCTACCAGCTATCGTAGAAGAGTATATGGACAAGGTAAACGCTAAGATAGGTACCAATTATAAGCTCTTCAACTATTATGGTGCTGATGATGCAGATCAAGTTATAATCGCTATGGGATCTGTAAGTGATACTATTGAAGAAACAATTGATTTCCTTAATGCTAATGGACACAAGGTTGGTCTTATTAAGGTTCGTTTGTACAGACCTTTCTGTGCTGATCGTTTAATCGAGGCTATTCCTGCTACTGTTAAGAAGATTTCCGTTCTTGATAGAACCAAGGAGCCTGGAGCTTTAGCAGAGCCTCTATATCTTGACGTAGTGGCAGCATTAAAGGGCTCAAAGTTTGAAAATATACCTGTATTCAATGGCCGTTATGGTCTTGGATCCAAGGACACAACACCTGCTCAGATAATGGCAGTATATAAGAATACTCAGAAGCAGACATTTACAATTGGAATTAAAGATGATGTTACAAATCTTTCTCTTGATATAGAGGATGCTATTACTACAACTCCTGAAGGAACTATCAATTGTAAGTTCTGGGGTCTTGGAGCAGACGGTACAGTAGGAGCCAATAAGAATTCCATTAAGATTATTGGTGACCATACTGACATGTATGCTCAGGCATACTTTGACTATGATTCAAAGAAATCCGGTGGTGTTACCATGTCTCACTTGAGATTCGGTAAAAAGCCAATTAAGTCTACATACCTTATTAATGAGGCTAATTTTGTAGCTTGTCATAATCCTTCCTATGTTAGAAAGTATAACATGGTTCAGGAGATTAAGGATGGAGGCACATTCTTACTTAACTGTGGTTGGGATATGGAAGAATTAGAAAAGCATCTTCCTGGACAGGTTAAGCGTTATCTTGCAGAGCATAATATCAAGTTCTATACTATTGATGGTATTAGTATTGGTAGAGAGATTGGTCTAGGCGGAAGAATTAATACAGTTCTTCAGGCAGCATTCTTTAAGCTTGCAAATATTATTCCTGTAGATGAAGCAGTTAAGTATATGAAGGATGCGGCTACTGCATCATATGGCAGTAAGGGTGAAGCAATTGTAAAGATGAACCATGATGCTATAGACCGTGGTATTACTGATGTTAAGGAAGTAAAGGTTCCAGAACATTGGAAGAATGCCGAGGATGAGGAGCTTCATGCTAAGGTTACCGAGGGAAGAAAGGACGTTGTTGACTTTGTTAACAATATACTTACTCCTGTAAATGCTCAGCGTGGTAACGAGCTTCCTGTATCTGCATTTGTTGATAATGCTGATGGTACACTTCCTCAGGGATCTTCAGCATACGAGAAACGTGGTATTGCTGTAGATGTTCCCAACTGGCTTCCTGAGAATTGTATCCAGTGTAACTTCTGTTCCTATGTATGTCCTCATGCAGTTATCCGTCCTGTGGCTATGACCAAGGAAGAGGCTGATAAGGCTCCTGAGGGAATGAAGAGAACTAAGATGACAGGTTTACCAGATCTTGAGTTTGGTATAACAGTATCCGTACTTGATTGTACTGGCTGTGGCTCCTGTGCAAATGTATGTCCTGGTAGAAAGGGCGAAAAGGCACTAGTAATGACACCTCTAGAAGAGAAACTTGAGGAGCAGAAGAACTTTGACTATCACTTAACACTTGATGAGAAACCTGAAGTTGCTGAGAAATTCAAGGATGTTACTGTTAAGGGCAGTCAGTTTAAAGAGCCTCTATTACAGTTCTCTGGAGCATGTGCAGGTTGTGGTGAGACACCTTATGTTAAGCTAGTAACACAGCTCTTTGGTGAGAGAATGTTAATCGCCAATGCAACCGGATGTACATCTATCTGGGGTGGTTCCATGCCTTCCACACCATATACCGTATCAAAGAATGGTAGAGGACCAGCCTGGGCAAATTCCTTGTTCGAGGATAATGCAGAGTATGGTTATGGTATGATGCTTGCTCAGTCAACCTTAAGAGATAGATTAAAGGTTAAGATAGAAGAGCTTGTTGCAACAACTTCAAATGCAGATGTTAAGGCTGCGGCTGAAAGATATCTAGAGACTTATGACAACGGACGCGAGAATTCTGGTGCTACCATCGCTTTAGTAAGAGCTATGGAGGCATGTGAATGTGATGCATGTAAGGATATCTTAAAGGATAAAGAATTCCTATCCAAGAAGTCACAGTGGATCTTTGGTGGTGACGGATGGGCTTATGATATCGGCTTTGGTGGTTTAGACCATGTTATTGCCAGTGGCCAAGATGTAAACATCCTTGTATTGGACACTGAGGTTTATTCAAATACAGGAGGTCAGTCCTCTAAGGCTACACCTACTGGTGCGATTGCGCAATTTGCAGCAGCAGGTAAGGAAGTTAAGAAGAAAGACCTAGCACAGATTGCTATGAGCTATGGCTATGTATACGTGGCACAGATAGCACAGGGTGCAGATTATAACCAGACAATTAAGGCATTGGTTGAGGCTGAAAGTTACAATGGACCTTCAATAGTAATTGCCTATGCTCCTTGTATCAACCATGGTATCAAGGGTGGAATGGGCTTGGCTCAGACAGAGGAGAAGAATGCTGTACTATCAGGATACTGGCATAATTTCCGCTACGATCCTAGATTATTAGCAGAAGGAAAGAATCCATTTATGCTTGACAGCAAGGCTCCAACACAAGACTATCAGGAATTCCTAAAGAATGAAGTACGTTACAGTTCACTTGTACGTAAGAATCCTGAAAGAGCTCAGGAATTGTTCGATGCTGCAGAGAAACAATCAAAAGCTAAGTACGAACACCTAAAGAGACTGGAAGCACTATATGCTGTAAAGGAAGAAACAGAATAATTTATTAGCTTTTTCAAGAGACAGGAGAAGTTTCTCCTGTCTCTTTTTAGTGTGCCCGGTGGGCACACGTTCTAACGGGTGAATGTTCTTTCTTGAATTGGTAAAGCTTAAATGGTAAAATGCAGATATTAGTCATTCTATAAAGTGAGGGAACTGTTATGAAGACATACAATACTATATTACTTGATGCAGATGATACTATTTTTGACTTTACAGCATGCGAAGGTGAGGCATTAAGGCTTGCTTTTAAGAAATATAACTTTCATCTGGATGAAAATATAAGGAAAGTCTATGCTGAAATCAACGAGGATTTATGGAAGCAATACGAGCAGGGTAATATAGATAAGGATACTGTAATTAATCAAAGATTTAAGATCTTATTTGATAGGTTTGAGGTTAAGGGTAATAAAGATGGCTTTGAAGATGTATATCAAGAATTACTTGGTATGCAGCATATTTTCATAGAAGATGCCCTTCCAGTTATTGAATACCTTTATAAAAAATATGATTTATATATTGTAACCAATGGGGTAACTAAAACACAGCTAAGAAGAATTCGGGAATCAGGTATTGAACCTTATATGAAGAGAATCTTTGTCTCAGAGGAAACGGGTTTTCAAAAGCCTATGAAGGAATTCTTTGATTATTGCTTTGAGATGATTAACAATTTAAAACCTGATAATACTATGATTATTGGGGATTCCCTGACATCTGATATAAAGGGAGGTAACAATGCGGGAATTACAACCTGCTGGTACAATCCCAAATCCTTGATAAATACCACTGATTCAAAGGTAGACATTGAGATAAAGCATTTAAGGGAGCTGTATGAGATACTATAGCTTCTTCTGGGAACCGTATTCGGATTACAATGACAGACTGGAGGAAAAGCATGGAAAATAAACAGGTTAATATATTAATAATTACAAATAAAATATTCAATGTAGATGATGAGCTAAAATCCACTATAATGGATGCAGCTAATGGGGCATCCATTACAATAGCTACATACAGCAAGCTAACAGATGAGATGATTTCTAAGGCTGATATTATATTTGGTTGGCCAAGGCCTGATGAGCTGAAGAAGGCTAAGAATTTGAAATGGCTACAACTACCCAGTGCGGGAGCTGATGAGTATACTGATCCTGACCTATATATGAGTAAGGATATATTAGTGACAAACTCTAGCGGTGTATACGGCCGAGCGATTGCAGAGCATGTATTTGCCATGATATTATCCTATAATCGCAATTTGCAGGAATATTCTTTATTAAAACAAGAAAAGAGATGGAACACTATTCTTTCTGCCAGAGATTTTTATGGGTCAACAGTAGGTATCATAGGTTTTGGTGATATAGGCAAAGAGGTTGCTCTTAGGGCAAAGGCTTTTGGAGCAAGGGTTCTTGTTGTAAAGAGAAAGCCCTCTAAAGCACCTGATTATGTTGATAAGATATATCTAACTGAAGAGATTGATGAGCTACTTAGGCAGTCCGATTATATTGTACTTACTCTACCTGCTACAGAAAAGACTAAGGGTATTATATCAAAGGATAGACTAGCTATAATGAAGTCAGATGCCTTTGTTGTCAATATCGGTAGAGGGGAACTGCTTGACCAGGAGGCCCTTGTGGAGGCCTTAAAGGACAATAAAATTGGAGGAGCAGGACTTGATGTAATGACTCCCGAGCCTCTACCGGCGGACAACCCTTTGTGGGATTTGCCTAATGTAATAATTACACAGCATAGTTCAGGAATCTCGGTTGGAAATGATAAGAGAAGAGTCAATTTGTTTGCTAATAATCTAAAAAAATATCTAAATAATGAAATGCTTATAAATGTAGTGGACTTCTCAGAAGGATATTAATAGAATATGTTATTCCTATCCTGTGCTCCTGGAACCATATTATAGGCGCAATCGTCTAATCTTAAAATAGCAGAGTAATGCTTGAGGAGGCAGATTGATGAAGAAAATTAGACTATTTGTGCTAATGCTTTTTATATTGAGTGCTAGCTTAGTTGGATGTAAACTAGACACGGCCTTAAAGGACATAGGCATAGAAGATAATAATGACCCTAGCAAAGATAAGGAAGCTGCCAGGGGTGATAAAGCTAACAAGGAAAATGAATCAAACTTGGATGATGTTATTGAAGAACAGGTTTTTGAGGCCGATGTTATTGGGGCGGATGGAGCTTTGCTAATATCTCCTGATAAGGACTCTGCCGAGCATTTATCAGCTGATAAGATATCAGTAGCAGTAAGAGAGGCAGAGATAATTGATGATAAAGGTAATACAGTGGATATGGGGATATTAAAGCCAGGTGATAGAGTAAAAGTGACATACAATGGCTTAATATTAGAGTCATATCCTGCTCAAATAACCGCCAGTAAGATAGAGCTGATAGGCCGTAATCATTTAATTGATGGCTTTGTCGCATTAATAGATGATATCTATCAAGAGGATAGTGCCCTAAATGATAATATATCTATGATTGCATTTGATACCACTGATTGGACAATGCTTTCCAAGATAGAGGTAGAAATTATCCTAGCTATAGCAAAGGAGAAATACGGGTTTGAAGTTGTTGAGGGTACATTCGATGAATTGGCTGAGCAAGAGCTAATAGATAAGGATAACTTGTATTTTGAGAATGGTATTCTGATAGAGATAAAGGATATTGAAGTCAATAAGGACAAGGATGAGATAGAAGCTTCTATTAAGAAATGGAGAAGCGGTCTTGGTGCCATCGGATGGGATGCAAAGGCTAAGTTTGATAAAGATAAATGGAAGATAGTCAGGGAAAGTATGTGGATAAGCTGATATTTAACAGCTCCCCATGTTAATTAAAACAAAAACTAATAGATTATTTTTTCTTTTCATCCGCCTTAAGAAATTGGCCTGTCTTACCCATATGATAGGCAAGGCGGATGATTTCTTTTTCCTCTGTGGTCATTTCTCGCTGAAACATTTTCTCAAGCTGTGATATAAGCTTAGGAAAATCCAGAGTCATTTTGACATTTCTTATTGGCTTCATTGATATAGTAGGGTCATATCGTCTTGCCTTAATTGAAGGATTATAGATTCTTTTAAAGACCTCGGCAGTATAAAGAGCATCGTTTAGTGCATCATGGAAAGGGTATCTTGTATCGATACCTAAAGCTTCCACGCAGTAGCCAAGACCAAGAGGCCTTTTCTTTGGTTGACCAAGGTGTACTGATGTGTGGGGCTGAATATTGATATACCTTTTTGGTAGTAGATTTTCATCCAGTCCATGATAAATAACATTTCTAAATAGCTCTTTCATATCTATCATTCCCCAGATGCAAAATATGGTCTCAGTCTCATTTACAAATTCTAAAAAGTCACTATAGACCTGACTAAAAGTAGGCTCAGAAGCTAGACTATCGGTTCTTATGCCCGTAAGCTCAGTGACAAATTCACTTATGCGAGAATATATAGAAGGCTTTACTAGACGATTAAAGGTTCCTACAGTATTAAAATCCATGTCTAGCTTAACTGCACCAAACTGGATTATTTCAAAGGGATATTTGCTTTTTTTCTCGGGTGTTTCGGGCTTAAGCCTTAAATCTATTAAGGAATCAGGGTCCTGATTAAATTCCAAATCAAATACAATATAATGCATGAAGTCACCGCCATATTTTTTATATGCTAAATATTCACGACTCATTATATCACAAAAAGCGGTATTATATTAATATTTTATTAAAGTCAGAAGTAGTTCTTAAAAAGCCTAAAGTAATATCTTTTTTATCTGTACTAGTATTAGTATAAGTATAACGTATAGTAGCATATTTATTTCTAAAAGTAAAATTATAGATTATTATGCAAAGTATTATAATAAGGCTTAGTGCGTATATAATTTTTCTTTATGTGTTTTTATATCCACTTCATACATGTTCCCTCTTTTCAATTATTTTTATTAATTAAACTAATCATATAACTAATAATTGTAAAAATCCACATTTTACCTTACTTTGTCATATTCATGTGATATAATAAAATATCTAGTTACTAAAAAAAATGATGTTAGGGGGAAGAAGATGAATAGATCAATGATGCAGGTTTTTGTTAAAGCTAGTAACAAAGCACTCGAATTCTACCAGAATGTATTTGATGCTAAGGTATTGTGTACTTATCCAAATCCGGACGGAACTTTAATGCATTCTGAGCTTGATATTTTTGGGCAGATAATGGCAGTGAGTGAGTTAATTGATGAAAATGTGTGTACAGGAAATACCATGATGTTCTGCTTGCACTTTGGAGAAGGCAAAGAGCCTATTGTTCAGAAAATATATGATGCACTAAAAGATGAAGCAGTAATCATTTCTCCTTTAGGCCCCTGTAGTTATAGTTCCCTAGAGGCGGACCTAATAGATAAGTTCGGGGTACGTTGGTGTATTTTTGTATAAGACATAGAGGCAGATTATAGATAATGGAACAATAAGGAAGAGGGTGTCGTCTAATATATAAGAAAAAAATGATAGTTAATAAATAGGTAATTGCGAAACTATACCTTGCTTTATGATCCTGTGCGAGTTTAACAGACCATCGCAGGCCCGCTTTCGCTACCTTCGCCTCGTAACGGTACATAAGGTGCCAAAGTACGTCACCTAAGTACCGACGGTCTCAGAGTACCTGCTT
>JGI24709J26583_10001840_pt1 | contig 17810 bp, 12 predicted proteins | sample BioPla2DNA1_FD_26583 | JGI IMG/M metagenome (IMG submission 26583) | reverse complement strand
AGGTATTCTGACGGACTGCACCAGGCAATAGAGGCAAAAGAAAATGTACAGGTAGCAAGGGAAAGCAAAACGCTTGCCACTATAACTTTCCAAAACTATTTCCGCATGTTTAAAAAGCTTTCCGGTATGACGGGTACCGCTAAAACCGAGGAATCCGAATTTCAAGGTATATATAACCTAGATGTTGTTGAAGTACCAACCAATATGCCAATGATACGTGAGGACTTAAACGATGTTGTGTACCGCAGCAAGAAGGGCAAGTATACCGCTGTTATAGATGAAATAGTAAACCGTCATCAAACTGGACAGCCTCTTCTTGTAGGTACTATTTCTGTTGAGGTAAGCGAACAGCTAAGCGCTATGCTAAAAAGAAGGGGTGTAGCTCACGAGGTATTAAACGCTAAACACCACGCAAGGGAAGCCAGCATAGTAGCGCAAGCTGGTCATTTAGGAGCAGTTACAATAGCCACTAACATGGCTGGTAGGGGTACTGACATACTGCTTGGCGGCAACCCCTCATATATGGCAAGGAAAACCATGGCTCAAGAGGGCTATGAGGATGAAATAATAGAAGAAGCCACAGGCAAGGGCGATACATCCGATGAAGATATAATCATCGCACGCAAACGCTTTAATGAACTTTGCAGCGAGTATAGAAAAGAAACCGATAAGGAGCATAAAAAAGTAGTCGCGCTTGGTGGTCTGCACATAATAGGTACCGAAAGGCACGAAAGTCGCAGGATAGACAACCAGCTAAGAGGCAGAGCGGGAAGGCAGGGAGACCCCGGTTCCTCACAGTTCTTTATTTCTCTAGAGGATGACCTCATGCGCTTATTCGGCGGTGAGAGAATGCAGGTAATCACCGAAAAGCTTGGCATGAACGATTCTGAGCCGCTTGAAGCGGGGCTTCTAACAAAGCAGATAGAAAACGCCCAAAAGCGCATAGAGAGCCGCAACTACGAGATACGTAAAAACGTGCTGAAGTATGACGATGTAATGAACCAGCAACGCACTATTATATATGACCAGCGTAGGCAAGTGCTTGAGGGTGAAAACATGCGTGAAACCATTAAAAACATGGGCGAAAAGCTTATTGGTGAAGCTGTTGACAGGTTTTGCGTGGGCGAAAACTCTGCTTGGAACATTGAAGGACTTAGCGATTACCTTGAAAGGCTTTGCATACCAAGGGGTACTTTTGCAAAAAACACTGATGCCCTTGGCTCATTTGACAGGGACGGGATTATAGCATTCCTCGTGAAGGCAGCAGATGATTTCTATACACGCAGAGAGAGCGACATTTCCTCTATAGGCATAGATATGCGAGAGCTTGAACGCAACCTGCTGCTGCGCGCGGTTGACACACGCTGGATGGATCATATAGACGCTATGGACCAGTTGCGCGAAGGCATAGGGCTTAGAGCATACGCTCAAAGAGACCCGGTAAATGAGTACAAGATGGAAAGCTACGACATGTTTGATGAGATGGTTAGGCTCATTCAGGAGGACACGCTGCGACAGCTATTCCAAACCAGGATAAGTAAGCCTGCAGAAAGGCGCTCCGTTGCTAGGGTTACAGGCGAAAGGGGCGCTGACAGCGCTGCACAAGCAGGCAGCAACATAGATGCTCCAAGACAGCCTGTAGTTAAGAGCAAAAAAGTTGGTAGAAACAGCCCCTGTCCTTGTGGCAGCGGCAAAAAATATAAACATTGCTGTGGCAGATAGGTGATTAATTGTTTATAGAAATTGAAGATAGCAAAATAAAACTTGAACAAGAAAAGGCAAAGCTTAAAGAAGTTGGCGAGGGTCTGCGCATTGATGAACTTAAAAAGCAGCTTGAAGAGCTAAAAGAGGAGATGAACTCCTCCGGCTTTTGGGAGGATATAGAGTATTCAACGGCTGTAAATAAAAAGCGTGCTAAGATTGACAACAAAATCAACCACTATAAAGAACTCGTTTCAAAATGTGAGGATGTTGAAACCATGCTCCTACTNGCTGAAGAGGAAAGCGAAAAGGAGCTTGCTCAAGAGGCAATAGATACCTTGGAAGAACTATCTCAAGAAATAGACNANCTNGCTATAGAAACGCTTATGCGAGGAGATTATGATAACTGCAATGCAGTGCTCAGCCTTCATGCAGGAGCCGGCGGTACAGAGGCGCAGGATTGGACACAGATGCTCTACCGCATGTATACAAGGTACTGCGAGAAAAAGGGCTTTAAAATCCGCCTGCTTGATTTTCTTGATGGTGATGAGGCAGGGGCAAAATCCGCCACATTTGAAGTGGATGGCGAAAACGCTTACGGCTATCTGCGAGGCGAAAAAGGCGTACACAGGCTTGTACGCATTAGCCCCTTTGATTCAAACGCTAGGCGACATACCTCTTTTTCATCTCTTGATGTAGCACCTATGCTTGAAGATGATGAAGAAATTGAAATAAACATGGAAGATGTACGCGTTGATACTTACAGGTCAACCGGTGCAGGCGGTCAGCATGTAAATAAAACTGACTCCGCCGTACGCATGACACATATGCCAACAGGTATAGTTGTATCCTGCCAGAATGAGCGCAGCCAGATACAGAACCGCGAAATGTGTATGAAGATGCTAAGAGCCAAGCTTGTGGAACTAAGAGAGCGTGAGAAGGAAGAACAGATGGCGGAAATAAAGGGTGAAATGAAAAAGATAGAATGGGGCAGCCAGATACGCTCCTATATATTTCAGCCGTATACCATGGTTAAGGACCATCGCACAGGCTTTGAAAGCGGCAATATTGACGATGTTATGGACGGAAATATAGACGGCTTCATAACCGCCTACCTTAAGATGCAATGATTAAAAAGCAAATTTCTCTCCGTATTATTTTAAGTGTATTGGCGCTTTTATTTGCGCTCTTTTATGTAGGCTTTCAACTGGCAAGGCTTGCTACAGACACAGGCGTAATGCAAGAGATGTTTATTAAGCATTCCGAAGTACAGCTTGAAGACAGCCAATATAACTCTATCGCAAAGGGTATAACTAAATACTTAAAGGGTGAAAGCGAAGAAGTAAATTTTGAAGGCGAAGAAAGCTTATCACTATCTGAAAAAGAAACACTGCACCTTGAAGACGTGCGTAAGCTTGTAGATGCCGGTCTTGGGCTTATATGGTATATGGTAGGAATTGGTATTTTTTTTCTGCTGTTATTCTTTATAAACAAAATCAAGCTATACAAAATAAACTCGAAAACTGTTGAATTTGCTTTTGTAGTAGGGTTTGGAATTTTTTTAATACTTATTGCAGCTACTGCACTATTTGTATATTTGGATTTTGATACAGCGTTTACCAAATTTCATGAATTACTTTTTGATAATGACCTTTGGCTTCTATCGCCTGAAAAGGATTTGTTAATTCAGCTTATGCCTACTTCTTTCTTTTCAGGCTACATTGCCCTTTTTGCAAAGCGACATTTACCTCTTATATTGTGCCTTTTGATGGCTTGTTTTGCATTTATATTTCAAAAAAAGGAAGTAAAAAATGCCGAGTAAGGATATATATATACTGGGCATTGAAACCAGCTGCGATGAAACCTGCGCTTCTGTTGTTGCAAACGGAAGAGAAATGCTGTCAAACATAGTGTATTCGCAGATACCTCTACACGAAATATACGGCGGTGTTGTACCTGAGATAGCAGGACGAGCGCATACAGAAAAAATAGATATAGTAGTTGAAGAAGCATTAAAACAAAGCGATGTGCCGCTTGAAAAAATAGACGCAATAGCCGTAACGCAGGGACCCGGTCTTGTGGGTGCGCTGCTTGTTGGTGTATCCTACGCTAAGGGGCTTGCTTATGCGACAAATAAACCACTAATCGCAGTAAACCATATAGAGGCGCATATATGCGCGAATTATATAACAAACCCTAAGCTATACCCGCCTTTTTTATGCCTTGTGGTAAGCGGGGGGCATAGCCATATTATATACATAGATGAAAACAACAATTACAGCCTTATAGGCTGCACACATGACGATGCCGCAGGCGAAGCCTTCGACAAAGCTGCAAGAGTTTTAGGTCTTGGTTACCCCGGAGGACCTAAGCTTGATAAGCTTGCAAGACGGGGCGATGACAGCGCACTTAAGCTCCCCACACCTAAAACCCAAGGGGAGTATGATTTTAGCTTCTCCGGGCTAAAAACCGCATTTATAAACGCCCTTCATAATATGGAGCAGAAGGGCGAAAAATATGAACCCGCTGATATGGCTGCATCCTTCCAAAAAGCTGTTGTGGATTCTCTTGTAGATAAGACAATGCTTGCAGCAAAAAAACTTAAGCCTGATAAGCTGCTTTTAGCGGGCGGAGTAAGCGCAAACAGTTTACTTAGAGAGCGTATGCAAAAGGAATGCGATAATCTAGGTATAGAACTTAACATGCCAATGCTATCCCTATGCGGGGACAATGCGGCAATGATAGCCTCCTGCGCTTATGGAATGTATGTTAAAAAAGAATACGCGCCACTTACTTTAAATGCGCTACCTGCTTTAAGAATGTTCTAAAGTTCTAAGCTCTATTAAATGATATTCCGGCTTTGAGCCTATCCTTACAGGCATAATAGAAGTACCTACACCATTTGAAACCATTATTCTATGACCGTTTTCTTCTATCCAGCCATTTAGATACCTATCCTTATATTTGCTTGAGGAATATACGCTCTTTCCAAATAAAGCTACCTGCCCCCCATGTGTATGTCCACATAAGGCCACATCAAATACAGGGGCTTTTTTATTGGTTATTTCAGGTAAAATATCAGGAGAGTGAGGAAAGAATAATATAAATGAATTTGGAATTTCCCTTGCTTCATAAAGTTTATCAAGCTTAGGTTCCCCCATCTTTATATCATCGTTTGAAAATAGTACAAACTTTGTATTCCCAATTTCCATAATGTAGCTTTCATTTATAAGAGGAGTTATGCCTTTATCTTTCATTACATTGAGTAGGTTTTTAAATTCAACTTCGTTTCCCCATAAATCATGGTTGCCTATTGCGGCATAGCAGCCGTAGCGGGATACGAAATTTGGAATTACTTTAAAAAAATCGATTCCTGTTTTAGTTGTTTCGCCATAATCCCCGCCAAGTATTACTATATCTGTTGAAAGCGCATTAATTCTTTCTACTAAATCTACTGCCCTATCTTTTGAAAACATAGGTCCAAAGTGTATGTCCGAGCAATATGCTATGCGCAGTTTATCTATATCACGAGTTACCGCTTTAGAATAAAAAAAATCCTCTTTAAGGCTGAGAGTGCCAGCCAAATAAAACGGATACAGCAGCTTTATATTCTTTGGAATAACACTCAATAATTTTCCAAGCAGACTGGTTCTGTATTTCTTAGCTATATCGCTCTCCCCCTTTCCGAAGTGTATTATACATAGTTCGCTTCCATTTTTCCATATAGGCATAATGAATAATTTAGATAATATTCTTAAAAAGGGTGATAACCTAAACACAAGCTCATTCCTGCAATCCGCAGTGGATAAATTTGTTAATATGTTAAATTAAGCCTTAAGCTTCAATTCTTAGGTTTATATGTATACCTTGCAATAAGGCGGGGCATATTGTCGTACATACCATAGGCATCGGCGTATATATTATAACGTTTTCCAAGCTCCCATTTGGTTTTGCTCTCGTTTTCAAGCAGCACGGGGAGCTTGTTTGCTGTTTTTCCATCGGACACATCAAACACTACAAGCTGCGGCTGCTCTGAAATAATTTCTATTGCTTCACCTGTCATAACATATACCTGCGTTTTTTCAACCCTTTTTTGTAGGTTGGCAAGCAAATCCTGATAACCAAAACCGTCATTAATAGCCCAAGCCCTTGTGGTATAGGTATTAGGGTTCGGCAGATAATATACATTATATTCAATTATAGTAGAGCTTTTCCCTGGATAGTCCGCCTGTATGCGCACGGTATTAGTACCGTAGTGTTCAAATAGTGCATCAAAATTGAACTTACCCATTGTGCTGAGTTCTGATGTATCAAGCTTCCTATGGGGGCTGAGCACGGTTATTGTCGCACCCGCCCTTGTAGTGCCGAAAATAGGCATACGTTCTTTACTGCTCTCATCATCCAAGGTAGGGTCAAGTTCAAGGGGTATATCCTGTACTTCCCTATATATTGTAAGGCTTACAGTATTCATGCGATAGTATTGGCTGCGTACGGTAATATCTATCACATTTTCGCCTATAGGGCTTATTGCAGCGTTGTAGGATATTAACCCGTCCTGTGTGTTTACGAATGAAGAATAATCCTCATCGTTGATATATACTTGGCTGTTAGTCATAACCTGAAATTCTATCTTGTATGTCTGCATGCTGGTTTCTATATATCTTGATGTAGGGCTAATTAACAGCAGCGGACTTTGCGGAATATTAATATTGTATTGTATCAAAGGTAATGGTACCTGCTCGCCGGTTTCAGAGCGTATGTAGGGTGTTAGCGTAACCTCCATAGTTTCAGGAAGCCATGTGCTTTTATCGCTCGGGTTTTCTTCTATAAGTTCATACCATGTATAATCCTGAACTTGAAAGCTAGCATAGCCGCCAATTACCATGAAGCTTTTTCTAAGCTCCTTAATATATATCTGTGCGCCTTCCTCGCCCGGTATGCGTATTGTATGCGCAGCGGCATCGTTTAATATAGAAGCAGTAATTTCCGGCATCATCTCCTCAGGAATTACATTCCTGTCCAGCACCAGAGGTTTAAACAAAAAGAAGTAGCCCGCTACCAACAAGCCCGATATAAAGAATATAACTGCAAGTATAGGAAGTATCCGTCTTATACCAAAGGACCTTCTAAAATGCTTTTTAGGCAGCTTAAAATCCGCTGTATTATAGCCGCCCGCATATGTTTCACTTGAAGAACCGTAGTATGTAGGACTTTCCGTATAATCATCATACTCTATCGGACTATGTATAGCGCTATTTTCATATCCAGCACCATGTGAACTACCTCTTGGCGCATAGCCAAGTTTTGCGCTGGATTCCCTAAGCTGCCTCTGCCTTTCTTCGCCTCTTCTCTTTCTCTCGTGGTAGCTTCTCATTTCGAGAGCTAGCTGGTCTTTAGGGTCCTGTCTTGGGCTTTCATTGCCAGAATCATCTATGCGGTATTGTATAGGCAGCTCATCCTGAGTCCTTTGGAGTTTTTCCTCAAGTTCGTCAGTGGGAAGCTGCGTTTTATAACTATCGTCCCTTACAAGCGCAGTACCGCACTTAAAACAATGCGGAAGCGATGCGCGGTTCCATTGTCCACAATTCGGGCATTTCAAGCCTTGTCATCCCCCATCTTAAGCACTGCAATAAAAGCTTCGCTAGGCAGCTCCACAGAACCGAACTGGCGCATACGTTTTTTACCTTCCTTCTGCTTTTCAAGCAGTTTCTTTTTACGGGTAATATCTCCTCCATAGCACTTGCTAAGAACGTCCTTACGCAGAGCCTTTACGGTTTCCCTTGCAATAATTTTACCGCCTATTGCCGCCTGTATGGGTATTTCAAACTGCTGACGAGGGATTACATCTTTGAGTTTTTCACATATTGAGCGACCCCTATTATATGCCTTATCCTTATGCACTATCATTGTAAATGCATCGCATATATCGCCATTTAGCAGTATATCAAGTTTAACAAGTTCGCTATCCCTATAGCCTGTAAGCTCATAATCCAAGGAAGCATAGCCGCGGCTGCGTGATTTTAATGTATCAAAAAAATCATAAATTACTTCGTTTAGAGGTAAATCATAGTTGAGGCGTACCCTCTCGCCCTCATACTGCATGTCCTTAAATACGCCTCTTTTCTCCTGGCAAAGGTCCATGAGGGTGCCTACGAATTCTTGTGGAGTATAAATGGTTGCAAATACGAAAGGCTCCCTCATAAGCTCTATATTATTAGGCGGAGGCAAGTGCCCGGGGTTATCTATATGCAGCGTTTCGCCATAGCTGGTCAACACCTCGTATATAACGTTTGGAACGGTGGTAATTATACCTAGGTCAAACTCCCTTTCTACACGTTCCTGAATAATTTCCATATGCAGCAGACCTAAGAAACCGCACCTAAAGCCATAACCAAGCGCAGCGCTTGTTTCAGGTTCAAACACTAAAGACGCATCGTTCATCTGGAGTTTTGAAAGAGCATCTTGAAGGGCTGCATAATCCGCGCCGTCAGCCGGATATATTCCGCAATATACCATGGGGGTTACCTGTTTATAACCCGGAAGAGGCTCATCTGCAGGGTTTTCTGCATCTGTAATGGTATCGCCCACCTTTATATCTCTAACCTGTTTTATGGAAGCCGCAACATAGCCTACATCTCCCGGCAATAGAGCATTTTGCTCGTTATATCCGTTAGAGAGAAAGCCTGTTTCCACCACTTCAAAATCCGCACCTGTTTGCATCATGCGAATCGGCATACCTTTTCTAAGACTGCCTTCCATTATGCGCACAAAACATATGGCTCCGCGGTAGTTGTCGTATGTAGCATCAAACACCAGCGCCTTAAGCGGGGCTTTTTTATCCCCGGTAGGCGGCGGCACTCTTTTTACTATTAGCTCCAGTACCTCTTCAATGCCTGTACCAACCTTTGCCGATATAAGCGGCGCCTCGCTCGCATCTATGCCTATTACTTCTTCAATTTGTTTAGCTACTTTCTCGGGTTCTGCACTTGGGAGGTCTACTTTATTAATAACAGGAATAATTTCTAAATCATGGTCAAGCGCTAGGTACACATTTGCAAGCGTCTGCGCTTCAACGCCTTGAGTGGCGTCTACTACAAGAATTGCGCCCTCGCACGCCGCAAGCGCGCGGGATACTTCGTATGTAAAGTCAACATGTCCGGGAGTATCTATAAGGTTAAGCATGTATGTTTTGCCGTCTTCAGCTTTATACTTCATGTTGACTGCCTTAGACTTTATGGTTATGCCTCTCTCGCGTTCAAGCTCCATGGAATCCAGCACTTGGCTTACCATTTCCCTTTGCTCGTACACGCCGGTTTTTTCAAGTATCCTGTCCGCAAGCGTACTCTTGCCATGGTCTATATGTGCGATAATACAGAAATTGCGAATGTGTTCCAAACGTTCTTTCATCTTTCCTCCGATTTATCCCAGTTTATTTGCATTTGTTCGTTTAATAGGTCAATATTTCCACAGCCCATGGTGAGTACTAAATCACCCTCCTTGCCGTACTTTAATAAAAATTGCTCGGTATCATCAAAGCTTGGGGTAAGGTAGGCTTCAACACCGTTTTTAAGCATGCCATCAACCAGCATTTGGCTGTTTATATTGCCGGGATCTACCTCCCTAGCGCCGTATATATCTGTAACGAGCGTGATATCGGCATCTTTAGTACAGGTTAAATAATCATTAAACATATTTATTACCCTGCTGTATGTATGCGGCTGCATTACTGCTATTACTCGCCTGTTTTGAAGCTTGGCTACGCTTATAGCCGCCTGCATTTCAGCGGGGTTGTGCCCATAATCATGGTACAAACGCATCCCCTTAACTTCACCTGTAAATTCAAAGCGCCGATGCACGCCTTTAAATTCGGCAAGCGCCTTGCTTGCAATGGACAAATCCACCCCTAAATAATGCGCACAGGCTACCGCTGCTAAGGCGTGTAGTACATTAAAATCCCCGCCTATTATTAGGCTAATATCAGCCATTTCTTTGCCTTTATATAGGGCGGTAAAGCTCGGGCTGCCTTTTTCATCGTGAATAAGGTTTTTAACAGTCCAATCGCCTATGTCCATGCCGAATGTTATACATTCTTGCTCCATTCTTCCACAAAGGCGCATAACCCTATCGTCCTCTGCAAAGGCTATAATAGCTCCATCCGGTGGTAAAAGGGATAGAAAATCAAAAAATGCGTTTTCGAGCCCTTCCATATTGCCAAAGCAATCCATATGGTCTTCCTCAATATTGAGCACTAGAGCAATGCTGGGTGACATTTGCAAAAATGAGCGGTTAAATTCACAGGCTTCAGCCAAAAAAATGTCCTTGCTACCCACCCTTGTTGAGCCGCCTATGCTATCCATCCTGCCGCCCACATGTATGGTAGGGTTGAGCTTAGATTCAATAAGTATTTGCGCCAGCATAGCGCAGGTGGTTGTTTTACCATGCGTTCCGCTAACACAAATACGCTTATCAAACCCCCGCATAAGCTGCCCTAATAGAACAGCCCTTTCCATCTGCGGAATATTGAGCTTATAAGCCTCTTTGCGCTCTATGTCCTCTTTACTTATAGCTGCGGAATATATAACAATATCGGCTTCCCTAACCATATTAGGATAATGCCCGGCTCTAGCATCTATACCCATATTGCGCAGCGCTTCAAGCGCATGGCTTTCGCTTGAATCGGAACCGGATACATTATAGCCCTGTTTCTTAAGCATTTCAGCAAGACCGGACATGCTGCTGCCGCCTATGCCTATCATATGCACTTGTCCGCCTAAATAATCGCCGATATCAGTAGACATAGTTTCCCTCCCATACAAAAGTAAAAAACCCCTTATATTATACGGAACTTAATAAGCTTTCGCAACATTCACATTTCAAGCTATATTAAAATTCTCAAAGCAATCATTTATTTTGAATCACTTTGAGAAATATTATACTTGTCGCAAGCTTGTTCATACCAATTTCGCTTGTACTTATTTACACCCTACCTGAAAGTATATTAAGGTTTTTAAGTTTACCTGAAAGCTCTTCAGTTATTTGACCTTGTTTAAGGCGCCAACGCCAATTTATACCGCCTATTGTGCTTGGTATATTCATACGCGCAGTATCGGGTAGACCCAGTATATCCTGCATAGGAAGTATGCATGTATTTGCAATACTGTTCATTGCATTTTCGCACATTGCCTCGGAAAAACTTTGGTCTTTACGCCTTGAGAGTACTTTATTTGCAAGCTCTCTTTGAGCGTTGCTTGCAGAATCATACCAGCCTTCAGATGTGCTGTTATCGTGTGTACCCGTATATACTACAAAATTTTCCTCATAATTTTGGGGCAGGTGCGTATCATGAGGATTGCCTGTAAACGCAAATGACAGCACTTTCATACCGGGATAACCGCAGTATAAGAGCAAGCTTTTTACAGTATCATTTACAGCACCAAGGTCCTCAGCCACTATTTTAAGCTCCGGAAGTTGTTTTAGCACCTCTTTAAAGAAGGATTTTCCGGGACCCTTCTTCCATCTGCCGTGTTTGGCTGTCTTGTCCTTTGCGGGTATAGAATAATAGTTAGCAAAACCTATAAAATGGTCAACACGCAATATATCATATATCTTGCCCATAGCAGCAAGGCGCTTTAACCACCACTTATATCTGCTGCTCTTTAGATATTTCCAATCGTATAGCGGATTACCCCAACGCTGACCGTCGCTTGAAAAGTAATCCGGCGGCACACCTGCAATATGTGTCGGGCAGCGTTCCTTATCAAGCTGGAACACATCGGGGTTCGCCCATACATCGGCAGAATCCTCAGCTACATATATAGGCATATCCCCAAAAAGGCTTATGCCCTTTTTGTTCGCATATTTTTTAAGCGCAAACCACTGCTTAAAAAACAGATATTGTATGAATACATAGTAGTTTATACTATCTTCAAGAAGCGTTTCATAGTGTTTAATTGCTTCCCTTTTACGCATACGTATATCTTCATCGGGCCACTGCATTAGTGAAATCTTTCCAAAATGCTCTTTAACTGCAGAAAACAAAGCATAATTCTTTACCCAAGAATTACTACGTACAAATGTCTTTAATTCACCAGTTACCTTGCCCTTGGATTTCTGATATATTTCTTTAAGCTGTTGAGTTTTTATTTCAACAACTTTACCATAGTCTACACTTGACGGCTCCTTATCTTTCGGGAAAGAAAAATCACTTATAAGACCTTCTTCAACCAACATAGGCAGGTCTATAAGCAGGGGGTTTCCTGCAAAGGTGCTTACGCTTTGGTAGGGTGAATCACCAAAGCCTGTGGGCGATATAGGCAAAACCTGCCATATGCGCATACCGGAATCGTGTAGAAAATCAACAAATTTGTAGGCCTCCTTGCCTAACGTACCTATGCCCCCCTCGGAAGGCAAAGAAGTAATGTGTAGTAAAATACCACTGCTTCGCATAAAATACCTCTTAATAAAAAATACAGGAAGAAAAGGCGGGCATTAATAATATATTATCAATAATTTCAGGCACACCCTCTCCCAAATCAAACACAAATATAAGTTCACCGCCCCAAGAAATAGGCTCTTTAATAGGCTCTGCACTTAAATTATGTAGCACAGTAAGCCTGTCTTTGCCATCAAAAACCTGCCAGGCGGCAAGGGAACTGTTTTGAGCATCAATAGCTTTAAGCTTTCCATTAGCGAACACGGGACATTGTTCTCTTACACTTAGAAGCTCTCTGTAAAAATTGAGCAGCGAAGCCTCGTCCCCATCCTGTTCAAATACGCCTTGCTTTAATTTCTGCTTCTGATCGGCATCAGAGGGAGCAAGACACAAACCATCACCATTAGCATTCCAAAGCATAGGCAGGCGTTTATTTTCATCCCTGCCGGAACCTGTCATGCCTATTTCCTCACCATAGTATATGAAAGGAACTCCGGGGAGAGTTAGATATAACGCTGCTGCCTGCTTAGTTTTTTGTAAATCCCTTCTTAAAATACCTGCTATCCTGCCAGTATCATGATTGCCAAGGAACACTGCATTTTGAACGGGATTATCTAAGGCTTGCAAACTAGAATAATGCTTTTCAAGGCGCTCACTCAAGGCTTTTCCATCTCTGCTACGCAAAGACTCGGCTATTATACCCGTTGAACCGTGAATTGCAAAATCAAATAAACTATCTATTCCGCTGCTATAAAGGCGCATAACAGTAGCAGTATCGCTCCAAGCTTCGCCAACTATATATGTGTTTTGATTATGTTCTTTTATACCGGCAACAAGCCATCTAAGAAATTCCTCGTTTTTGGCGCTGTTCTGCTCGTAATAGTGTATTACCGCATCAAGTCTAAAACCTTTAACGCCTAAGTCCATCCAAAAGTGGGCTATATCCATAAGTTCATGCCTTACATTTTTATTATCCAAATTAAAATCAGGCATATGAGAACCAAATACGCCAAGGTAGTACCAGCCTTTAGTGCCTTTTACGCTGTGCTGACCGCTTCCGTATGTAAAATTATAGTATTCTACATAGGGGTTGTGCTGCCTGCAGAGTGGCTCCTTTGTACATTTTTCAGCTCCGCAGGGCTCTATGCTAAGGCTTTCACATGCAGACACAAACCAAGGATGCTCACTTGAGCTATGATTCACCACAAAATCAAGTAGGAACGCTATACCTGCATCATCAAGCTCAGATATAAGCCCCTTAAAATCCTCTATGCTGCCGTATTCTTTTCTTATAGCTTTATAGTCGGTTACATCGTAGCCATGGTAAGAAGGCGAAGGGTGTATAGGCGTAAGCCATATCCCTTTTATGGATAGGGATTGTAAATAGGGTATTTGTTCTTTTATGCCACTTATATCCCCTATACTATCCCCATTTGAATCCATAAAAGACGATACAAACACTTCGTATACGGGTCCCTCCATAGCAAAGCTAGAGAGTGGAAATAATATCACAAGCAATAGGCAAATAACTCTGCCGAATATTCTCATCCTTTTACTGCGCCCCCAACAACGCCAGCCACATAGAACTTTTGAATTTTAATGAAAAGCAGTGTTATAGGTATAGCTACAAGCACAGCACCAGCGCAGAAGCGGGTAAAATAATCGTATATATGCTCCCTTTCAAGCATACGGTATAGCCCAAGGGCGACAGTATAGTTCTGATAATCGTCCTTCATTATTACTGATACGAATATAAAATCCACCCAAGGGGCTATGAATGCAGTAATTGCGGTGTATACCACTATGGGCTTAGATGAGGGCAATATAATCTTCCTAAAGATTGTGCTCTTGCTCGCTCCATCAAGCGTTGCGGCTTCGTCCAAGGATTTAGGAATGGTATCAAAAAATCCCTTTGCTATAAGGTAATTAAGCACTCCCCCGCCTGTGTATACGAGTACAAGTGAAATGAGTGATTTTGCAAGCCCTATTGCCTTAAGTATATGGTATACAGCTATCATGCTCATAAAGCCTGGGAACATGCCAAGGATTAGCCCAATATTCATAAAGGTTTTTCTTGAAGGAAAGCGCAGGCGGCTGAATGTATAGGCAAGCATCAGAACCATAGAAGTCGTGAGTATACATGTGAATATAGCCACTACAAGGGTATTCATATACCACCTTGGAAAGTTAAACTGCTGCGTTTCTGTAAACAGACGGCTGAAATTATCAAGTGTATAGTCCTTTGGCAATAAGTAGGGCGTATATGCGCCTGCTTCCTGCCTGAATGATGTAATAACAAGCCAGAATATAGGCAACAGCCATACAGAAGCCATTATTGAAAGCGCCACATATTCAACAGGTTCATACATAGCTTTAAGGTTAATAACAACTGCTACAAAGCTTATTATCATATAGCTCCATATACCGTATGATAGATGGCTAATGTTGAATATTCTAACGCTTATACCGCTTGCAGTAATCAATTCCTTTGCTGTAAGCATACATACAACAGCTGAAATTGTACCTGCAGCAAAGAGAAGAGCCTGCAATATAAGCAATTTTTTATTTGGCTTTAGCGCTATTAAAACGCTTAACAAAAATGATATTACAGCAAGTATTGTCGGAAGCTTAATATTTAATAGTTTAACATCACTGTTTAATAGTTTAATAGCATTATAGCCTAAAGCTCCCTCTCCAACATCAATATATACCCAAGGCAAAAGGAGGCTTAAACACATAAGCAGCGCCATTATAGGCAGCATACGCACAAGCGGTATGCGCAGGCTTTTAGTTTTTCTCATTGGAACTCCTCCTCTCTTTTAACGGAGCCTGACATATTGTATACTACCAGCGACAGAGAAGCGCATATTACAAATACAAATATGCCTATTGTAGAAGCAAGAGAATAGTTTTGTTTATCTACAGTTAATTTATATAGCCAAGTTACAAGTAAATCTGTTTTACCAGCTTGATAATAATCCGTTACAAGCGGACCCCCCTTAGTTAGCAGATATATTACATTGAAGTTATTTATATTACCTACGAAAGATGTAATTAAGTACGGTGTTGTAACGAAAAGCATGTACGGAAGCGTTATAGAAAAGAACATACGCGCAGGTGAAGCGCCGTCTATTGATGCGCTTTCGTATAAATCTGCAGGTATGTTCATTAGTATTCCTGATGTAATAAGCATTGTATAGGGTATGCCAACCCATATATTTACTATAATAACCGTTATGCGTGCATAGGTAATATCTGTAAGGAAGGGAATATTACTCTCTATAAAGCCCCATTTTTGGAGCAACATATTGAGCGGTCCTTGGTCGTGCAGTATTTGGCTCATAAGCATTAAACTTACAAACTGGGGCACTGCTATGGTGATAACAAAAATCGTTCGCCACATTTTCTTAAGGCGTACGCCTTTTTTGTTTATCATAATTGCCAGTATCATGCCGAAAAAATAGTTGGTAAATGTTGCAAACACCGCCCATATGAGCGTCCAGCCCAGTATTTTTCCAAAAGTATTTGAAATTAAAGGATCACTCCAGAAAACATCTGTAAAATTCTTAAACCCAACCCATGTAAATAGCTTCCCCGGCGGCTGATGATTAGCGTCGAAATTAGTAAAAGCTATTAGTATCATAAATATTATAGGCAATATGGTAAAGGCTACTATCATAAGGCTCGGCACTGTAAGCATCGTGATATGAAACCTTTCATTTAGCAGGGTTTTAATCTCCGCCTTAAATGTGGGCTGAAGCTTGCCTAGCTTTTCATATTGCTGAGCCTTATAGCAGGACCTTATATTCGCACGCCATATAAATACAAAGGCGATAATAAGCAATATGCTCATAACGCTAAACAGCAATATAAGCATAGAATTATCGCCCGGGGTACGCACATATATTTGCCTTGCTTCGCTCCATTCTCTTCGCATAGCCTCAGTACCCAAGGTGGAAATTTTGCTTAAATATTGGTTTGCAAAGCCCAGCATATACGCAATAAATGCAACTTGCATAAGGAAATAGAGCAGCCCCTTTATATATTGCTTGCGCTTAATACAGCCAAAACCCATTATCAGAAAAGAGCTTCTTGTGGCAAAATCCCCCTGCTTGAATATATTTACAATTTCTCTTATACCCGCAAAGCTCTGTCTATCTCTGCCTGCGGGAATGAACTTAGGCATAGCTCTACCCCCTTAATTAAGTAAAAATTAGGAACAGCCCACAAGAGCTGTTCCTATAATGAAAGTTAAATTAATTTGTTATTCCTGCCACCATTTCATCAAGAAGGGTTTGAATATCTTTGCTATAATCCTTAGCTTCCATAGTTGTACCGAAGGCTTCAGCGGGAGCCCAGTAATTGCCAAGTACATCCTTTTGTGAAACTGCGAATTTAGACTGTTCTGCTAGTGCGGAAAGTGCGATGTCAGCTTTTACTTCTTCATTTTCCATTACCTTTATGTTGGATGGACCGATTGAGCGCATCTTAAAGCGTTTTAGCTGGTTTTCTTCGTTTGTAAGCCAGTCTGCAAGCGCCATGGCTTCTTCGGGATATTCTGTCATGGTGTTTACACCCATAAGCTTAAAGCCTGCAAATGAAGCCATCTGTACCTGCTCACCTGCACAGGTGAATGTGGGCAGCTTTGTTGCGGCATAGTTTTCGCCAAGTTTTTCTTTTATTGCTTCCGCGTTCCATGTGCCGGATACGCCAGCTGCAATGGTGGTTCCAATGCCGCCGGTTAGTATGCTGTCATCACCGGTTAGGAAAGCTTCGTGTGCAGTGAAAGCCTTAATTGCTTCGCCGGCTGCTACGCCTGCTTCGTTATTGAAGTCGCAAGTTTGTTTGCCGTTTTCATCCAGCCCAAGCTCTCCGCCCGCACCAATGAAGAATGATGCAATGTACCAGCCGTTTGAAACGTCCATGAACATTTTTTTGCCTGCATCGCTGCATGCTTCAAGTATGCCATCAAGGGTTTTTACCTGTTCTTCTGAGATAACAGACTTATCGTAGTATAGGAAATAGCCGTTGTCCGCAGTTATGGGGTATGCATAAAGGTGATCGCCTGATGAGGCGGCTTCTATGGCACTTGGCACATTAGCTTCTACAATAGCGTCCTTATTGATGGTTACTTCGTAGAGCGCGTCAGCATTTAGCAAATCATAAAGCTGGTCGTTTGCAAATGCAAATACGTCAGCAGCTTCTTCCGGGTCTTCTAGGTATTTGGTTTTGGCATCACCTTCACCCACAACGCCAAAGCTGACATCGTATTCCTTATCGGGATTGGCAGCTTTAAAAGCTTCAACCATTTCTTGGAGCATTACTTGGTCGTCCTGTGAGCCCCATACTTTGAGCGTAACGGTTTCTGCAAGAGCTGAACCAGCTGATATAAGCATGCCCAGCACCAGCATTAGGGATAGTAGTTTCTTCATATTATACCTCCTAAAATGTCAATCGGTTAATCCGAAAGATTTTGGAACCGGGAACGATTCCGGTACCGTTTTCATATAATATAAGTATAACTAATCTATTCCCCTTTGTCAATGCTTTTGAGAAATTATTTTCCGTATATTACATCGCAAATTGCAACTCAAAGTGCAACACTTTTATCTCCGAACAATAAGTACATTCTGTTAGTCCCCTCCTCCCCATGGGGAGGAGGGAAAGCGCCTTCGTT
>JGI24709J26583_10001838_pt1 | contig 17816 bp, 19 predicted proteins | sample BioPla2DNA1_FD_26583 | JGI IMG/M metagenome (IMG submission 26583) | reverse complement strand
CTGATCTACCTCTTCAGCGCCCCGGTTCGCATCACGATGGGGACGTCGCTTGCTTCCATGATCCCGATGGCGATCGTGGGAGGCGGGATCAAGCTCACGGAGGGATATGTCGCCGCCGGGGCGGGCCTGGTCCTCGCGGCCGGGTCGATCGCCGGCGCCCAGATAGGGGCTGCGGCGATCCGGCGGTTCCGGCCGGCAACCCTGAAACTCATCTTTGGTCTCTACTTCCTCTACGCTGCAACCCGATTCATAGCCGAGTTCTTCGGGTTCGGTCTGCCATGAGGGGGGATGGGCAGCCCTCCGGGGGTTGCGCCGGGCTGATGATCGGTAGGGGCGAGGTTACACGATTTTATCGTGCGAGGGCGCACTCTGGTACAGTAGCCAGAGGAGACCACGATGGACATCAACGAACTCATCACCCTATCACAGGGCACGCTTGCGATCATGAACCCGACCACCCCGGAGAAGGTGCTCCTCGCCGGGCAGGCGGCCGGGCTCCGGGAGGGCAGCCGGGTTGTGGAGATCGGATGCGGGAACGGCACGATCCTCGCGCTCTGGGGTCGCGAATATGGAGTGTCCGGCCTCGGCATTGAGGTCCGGGAGGATGCCTGCAGGCGGGCAGGGCAGGCACTCCGGGAGGCGGGGGTCAGGGACCAGATCACAGTCCGGTGCATGGATGCCCGGGAGTATGTTCCGGATGAGCCGTTCGACTGTGCCGCCTCGATCGGTGCATCTCACATATGGGGTGGTTTTGCGGCGACGCTCGATGCCCTGATGGAGCTCGTCACCGATGAGGGAGTGATCATCATCGGCGACCGTTGCTGGAGGAAAGAGCACGCCCCACCCGAATTTGCCCGCGAATGGTCCGACGTCCTGACCGGGTATGAGATCCTCAGCATCGTGCGGGACGTCGGGCTCGATGTTGCCGCCGTCATCCGGGCAGACGTGGATGACTGGGATCGCTACGAGTCGGGGATCTGGCAGGCGATCCTCTCCTGGCTCGCCGCCAACCCCAGCCATCCCGGCCGCGACTTCGTGATCGCCTACCTCCACCACCTCCAGGACGAGTACTTCGGCTACGGCCGCGAGTACATGGACTGGGCGATGTATGTCCTGGTGCCCGGGTTCTGGTAATCCGCCTTCGTATGCACGCACCCACCAGGGTCTTCTCCGCATAGGGACTCGCGCTGGCAGGCACAGGCGGCCGGGTATATGCCCGGCCCCCGATCGTCGATCCCCTTCCACCCCGGCGCGGGGCGTACGCACGCCGCGCCCGCACGGAAACGGCCATCTGCGTTCGGGATCATCAAGCTATTCTCCCCTGCAACCGCTACAGCAAAGGAGCCTTCCAGGGTCCCGGGCACCTCCATTATTTCACNAAATTATGGAGGNAATAGAGATCTGTGACCAATATGAAATAGGATCNTATAAATACAGCGTGAATCATCTAAGTATCTGGGGAGCTACTACCCCGGTGACATGAGAGAATTGTAGGCGTGAGAGGGGCGCATCCCAGNCNGGAAGTGGCCCCCGCTCGTTCGTCGCGCGTGACGTTCAGCACGCCCGGGAGGGTATGGGCGGGCGTTCGCCCCCCTGCACCCCCGGAGGCACCCGTGTCCCCCTTCTTCATTCAAGTAGATACGCCTGGACTCACCGTTCACGGATCNGAGTGCGGCATACCGATCGCACGCCGCCCCGCGCACCGCCTCTCATATCCCCCGGCCATCGGAGAGGGTTTTTTTTCACGCATCTTCCGTGAGCCCGAGCCGCCTGAGCACACCGGCGGCAGCAGACATCCCGCCGTCCAGGTAGATGGCGCCGATGAGCGCCTCCATGCACTCGGCAAGCACCCGGCCTGAGGTCCAGACCGCCTGGGCGGCCTCACCCTTCCCCCAGCGGACGTACTCCTCGAGGTCGAGGTCCTCCGCGAGGCCACGGAGCCGGGTCATGTTCACAAGGTTCATCTTCCGGTTGCTGATCGCGCCCTTGTCGTGCTCCCCGCCCATGACCACAGCCTCCACGACCACCACGTTGATGACCGCGTCACCGAGTGTTGCGAGGGCATCCATGTGAGACCTTGCGGGGAGGCCCGCCTCCAGGGTGTAGGCGAGACGGGTGAGGGCCCGCTCGAGGAGGGAGCGATCCTGGAAGGTGTAGCCGGTCCGCTCCTCGATCTCGGCCGGGTTCCGGCGGCCAGGGATACTGCGTTTCATGGCTGGAAGGGGTTACCCTCTGACTTCCGCCTTCTCGATCTTTACCGGGACCCTCGGTTTATCGGCGGCGTTCGTCTTCACCTTCCCGATCCGGTCGACGACGTCCATCCCTTCCACAACCTCGCCAAAGACCGGATGGGCACTCGGCGTCTGGGGGTCGTCCCAGTCGAGGTAGGTGTTATCCACCAGGTTGATGAAGAACTGGCTGCCGCCGGTGTTCGGGCGGCCGGTGTTCGCCATAGCGATCGTGCCCCGGCGGTTCGAGCGCCCCTTCACGAACTCATCGGTGATGGTGTAGCCCGGTCCACCCGTCCCGGTGCCGGTAGGGTCGCCACCCTGGATCATGAACCTGTCGATGACCCGGTGAAAGATCGTGCCATCATAGAACCCGGATCGCACCAGTTTCTCAAAGTTCCCTGCAGTCACCGGCATATCAGCATAGAGGCGAATCGTGATATCTCCCATGGTCGTGTGGAGCACGACCTCTGTCGCATCCTTCTCTGCCATACGTATATCTCCGTAGGGTATTGTCTGCTGTTGTTACTTATACTGATTGAGGATGCGGTGCACAACTTNTGTGGCGGGTATCCAAGACCATGTTGCCGGGGTAAAGCCTGCTTGAACCCGGGATAGGATATCCGCCGGCTGCCCGGGCATGACGTTCAGGATGTACATGCGGCAGCACGGCCGACCACATACCCATGATCGCGGTCAGGTCGGAGCGAGCACCCCCGGTCAATGATATGCTATGAACAACTGGAATAAGTAAAAATACTTTATATAGGCGGTTGCAGAAGTATATGCATGTACACCGGCAGTGGGGATCTTCCTGGACTGAGCGCCCAGGCACCTGTCTTCATCATCACCGGCGAGCAGGGCCAGTGCAAGACGACGTTCCTGCATCTGGTCCTCAGCCTCACCGTCGGAGCCAACGTCCGGGTCATGGGTATTCTTGCTCCGGGTCACGTGCGTGACGGCAGGAGATCCGGGTTTGCCCTCATCAACCTTGCCACCGGCGAGCACGAGGAGCTCTGCTCGATCGATCCCGATCCACGGTGTGAGGTCCACGGCCGCTACTACTTCCGGCCTGAAGGGCTCGCTTTCGGCCGCAGAGCGCTCACTCCGCCCGACCCCAGGAAGACCGATCTCGCGGTCATCGATGAGGTTGGGCGGTTCGAGCTCCAGGGCGCGATCTGGGCTGACCAGATCGACCGGCTGGTCGCACTCCCGCACCCCCCGATGATCTGGACCGTCCGGCGCCGCCTCCTCGACACGGTCATCCGGAACTGGGAGATCAAGAATCCGGTCATCATCGACGTCAGGGCCGCGAGCGTGATGGCGACGGCAAGCGACGTGATGGATGCCATCTGGGCGTGGCGCGAGGCGCAGACGAGATCAGGGCTCCTGGTATCCCAGCACCCCGGGGGCTGTATCGCCTTCGATCCCCCGGTCCTTGCAGGCGCCACTGCCGGGGCCCCTGCAGAGACCCCGACGATCCTCAGAAGGCGTTACAACCCGGAGGGGTGAAGGGGGTCCTCGCCTGCCTTTGGGAGATCATCGGAGTACATCATCTACTCTTTTCCAGATCCAGAGTCGGATATCAGTCCATGCACCCGTGAAGAGCCTGGATGCGACACCCAGCGCGTCGGCACATCACGCCCTCCACACCACCGCCACACCCTGAGCAGGGTTTCGACCAAATCCTTTTATGAGCAGAGTAAAGGTTATGCCATTTACATTACCATATAATTAAATATATTTAGTATACAAATCCGTGGTATGGACCGGTGCACGATATGACCTCCAGGGGAGAGGCGACCACGGAGACCGGGCAGGAGCGCGGAGATCCCCCGTGGACAGTCTTCCATACCGGTACATCGCTCACTGAGACCCTCCGCCGGACCATCCCGGCGGAGAGAGCGATATACCTCCTCCCGATCGTCCTCTTCTTCTTCTCCCTCTTCTTCGGGAGGTACATGATGGATCCGGTAGAGACCTTGCGGATCCTCGTCATCGGGTCGGCGAACATATTCCTCGATTGGACGTCGTCCCTGCTCTCAACCCTCTCCGGCCACGAGGTCCTCCTCCCCTCCTTCGAGCAGACCTGGGGAGCATCGGAACAGACGGTCATCTTCCGGATCCGGCTCCCACGGGTGGTAGCTGCGATGCTCGTCGGGGGAGGGCTCTCCCTCGCCGGCGCCTCGTTCCAGGGTCTCTTCAGAAACCCACTCGTCTCGCCTGATATCCTCGGCGTCTCCGCAGGCGCCGGGCTCGGGGCCGCGTTCGGGATCCTCATATCAGGCGATCCAGGGGTGATCCAGATCTCAGCCTTCGCCTTCGGGATCGTCGCAGTCGCCATCACCTACGGCATCGGGCGTGTCTACCGCAACTCCTCGACCCTCGTCCTCGTCCTCGCTGGGATCATCGTCGGATCCCTCTTCTCCGCGCTCCTCTCCCTCGCGAAGTACGTCGCCGATCCCTACGACACCCTGCCCGCGATCGTCTTTTGGCTGATGGGGAGCCTCTCTGCAGTCTCAGGCGCCGACATCATCGCCGTCGCTCCGCCGATCATACTCGGGGGTCTCTGTCTCTTCCTCGTCAGGTGGCGGATCAATCTCCTCTCCGTCGGCGAAGAGGAGGCGCAGGCACTCGGGCTCGATACGAAGAGGATGACCATGGTGCTCATCATAGCCTCGACCGTCGTCACCGCCTCTGCGGTCTGCATCAGCGGGATCGTCGGGTGGGTGGGCCTCGTCGTTCCCCACATCGGGAGGATGCTCGTCGGCCCAGACTTCAGGAAGCTCATCCCGGTATCAGCCATACTTGGGGCTTCGTTTCTCCTCATCGTCGACGACATAGCAAGGACCCTGATCGCGGCTGAGATCCCGCTCGGCATCCTGACGGCGCTCATCGGAGCGCCGTTCTTCGCATACCTCCTGACACAGAAGAAGGTAGGTTGGACATGATCCTGAATATCGAGCACGCCTCGTTCTCATACGACGGCATAACAAAACAGTTTGAAGATATATCCTTCTCCCTCCGGAGAGGAGAGGTCTTCTCCCTCCTCGGGAGGAACGGCACAGGAAAATCAACCCTGATCAAATGCATCTTGAATATCCTCACGCTCCAGGAGGGGGCGGTGGAGATCGATGGGCGCCGGGTCGGCGGCATGCGGCCCGACGAGGTCGCGCGGGAGGTCGGCTACGTCCCTCAGGGCCATCGCTCCGTCTTCCCATTCGCGGCGATCGACTTCGTCCTCATGGGAAGGGCGCCCCATATCTCGACNTTCTCAGTTCCAGGAGAGGAGGACTACGAGAAGGCAGAGGAGGCGTTTGCGCGGATCGGGATCTCCCATCTCCGGGAAAAACCCATATCAGAGATGTCAGGCGGAGAGGCGCAGATGGTGATGATCGCCCGCGCCCTCGCCCAGGAACCCTCACTGCTCATCCTCGATGAACCGACGTCACACCTCGATATCGGCAATCAGATGAAGGTGATCGCAGCGGTCGACAGCCTCGCCGCCGATGGGATCGCCATCCTGATGAGCACCCACTTCCCTGACCACGCGTTCCTGGTCTCGCATTCGGCAGCCATCCTCGAGAGCGGAAGGCTGATCGCAAGAGGGCTGGCTGAAGATGTCATCACAAAGGAGAATCTCCGCGAAGCCTACGGCGTTGATGTCTGCGTCCACTACATCGAAGAGGCGGAGCGGATGGTCTGCGTCCCGACAAACCCCTGCGGCTATCGGCCAAGAGGGGCGGCATAGTGAGGCAAAAGCGCATCCAGAGGGTGCCGGAGCGTGACGCGCAGCGAGATCGCGGGCGGATGGATTGAGGTCCCTTTNGGGCAGATCTGCTCCCGGGGGTGGGGAGGATCCACCTACGGGCGGTAGAACGACCGGTTCCCTGATACCCCCGCCGCACCGGTCCCATAAAACGTCCGGTAGAACCGGTCCTGTTCTGCATTGAGGTCGAACCTGGCATGCGCCGGGTGGAGGGTGCCGGCGATGGCGGAGAGGCCGAGAACCCAGCGGGGGTTTCCGAAATCCCAGCCCGGCGGCATGGTGTAGACCCGGCCCGCCTCGATGGCATCGGCAGAGAGCCCCATCCTCCGGCACGCCGCAAGGTAGTCTGAGACCGGTGCCGAGAGGAACCCGGATATGAATATGTACTCAGGGTCAAACGCGACAAACTCCTCCGGGGTTATGTTGACGCCCGGCTTTCCAGCACGCTCAATCCCACGGTTGACCGGGTCGCCACCGGCCGCCTCCACGAGATCCATCTCGAAACGATCGGCGTTCAGGGCAAAAAGCGGCGTCCCCATCGAGTAGTANACCCGGGGGCGGCTGCAGCCCTCGACCGCCGACGAGACCACAGCCACCTGGTCACGTATGTAGGATGTGAGCTTCTCCGCCGCCTCCATGCGATCCGCTCGCTCTCCAACCTCCCGGATGAGGTCGAGGTAGGTGTCTATCCGCTGGATCTTCCCGTGGAGATCGCGGATGTAGTCGTCCTTTATGACCCCGGCCCATATCCGGGCAAGGTCAGCATCGGACTCGACGCCGAGGCAGACGAGGATGGCATGGATCATCTCAAGCGCCCTTGTGAACCGGTAGCCACCCATCATGCCTGGCTCGGCATACGACGTCTCGCCGACGNTCCCGACGATGGGGAGCGAAAATCCGCAAGAACACCGGGCCTCCGGCGGTATCACTATCGTCCGCGCCCCCATCGGCCCGAAGAACTCCCGCCTGATGACCGTCTCCCCGCAGGAGGGGCACGCCATATTCAGATACTCAGTCCCGGGCGAGTTGAAGAGGTAGACGTAGGAGAGCGTCTGCCGCAGTTCGTCGCAGATCCGTTCCGACTCCGCAATCGTCGGTTCCCTCTCCGGCGGCTCATCACCGAACGGTATGAACCGCATGACCTGGAACGGTATATCAGGGGATACATCCGCAACCCGGACGGCAGCGGCACGGAGCTCATCTTCAGAGCCCCGCGCGTAGATGCAGGAGACCTCGACGTGGGCGCCGGTCTCAAAGAGCGTCCGCACCGTCTCAAACGCCGGTCCAGACGATGCCGCCCCGCATGCGCGGTAGCATGCGTCGGATGCCCCTTTCAGCCCGATGTTTGCAAAGTCAACGGCCGATGAGAGGTCCCGGAGCGACTCCTCTGTGTAGTACCCGTTCGTCGCGCATCCGATGAGGAGCCCTGCATCATGCGCCGACCGGGCCACTCTGAGGAAGGTCTGGTGCATGGCGGTCGGGTCGTTGAGGCAGAACGCTATCCCCCGACATTCCTCCTTTTGGGCGCGCCTGACCAGGGCATCGGGCGGTATATGCCTGAGAGCCCCGGAGACGGCCTCGGCGTGGTGGGCGATCGTCTCGGATATGCATCCCCCACAGGAGAAGGTGCACCCGATGCCGCTCACCTGCAGAAACGTCTCCCGGGGGTGGTAGTGGCACATCGGCATCGTCTCGATGGCGATCGGCATCGTCGCGATGTAGTGATCGGGGAACCGCTCGACGATCCTCCCTCCCTCGTTTATGTACATCCGACACAGCCCGGTTCCCCCGGGCCTGATCGCACAGCGATTCTCACATATATGGCAGCGCATATCTATCCATCCTTCTCTATCATGACCCAGAATCCGGAGTCGTCGCTGATGATCTGATGAGGAAGCCCACGATCTGCAACGACATTTGCTATCCGCGCCTGGTTATCGGGCCCGAGATTTTTGTCCCGGAAAGCCTTCCAGTCGGGGTTCTTCTTCGCCATAGCAGCCGTGATCGAGTCACTGAGTTCGGCGTTCCCAAACCCGCCCCCGACGTAGGCCTTCCCGCCAGGCGAGATCACCCGGTAGATCTCGGAGAATGCCCGGGCAAGATCGTCCCAGAAGAAGATCGAGCCGCGGCTGACTACGAGATCCATGGATCCTGCGGGGAGGGGGATATCGTGGACGTCGCCCTGGAGGAGCGATATACGGCCCGAAAGCCCGGCTCCAAGGACATTCTTCTCTGCAATATCGAGCGCTTCAGAGGAGGAGTCAAGGAGCGTGACCGAGAGATCACTCGCCTGTGCAAGCGCTATACCAAGCGATCCCGGGCCGCTACCGACGTCAAGGCACTGGCCTCGGGTAACCCCACAACGGTCAAGGATCTGCTCTGCGATCATCGGGTAGACCGGGGCAAAGACTGTTTTTGCGATCCGATCCATGTTCCGCGCTCCCCCATTCTCTTTCTTTCTTCCCATTGTATCAGATCTCCGGGCTCAGGATATCCCGGATCTGGTCATCGGTGAGTGATGTATGGATGAAGATCTCGTGATACTCCCGTACGAGCTCTATAAGGTCAATATCACTGAAGAGGTCGGGATACAAGACTTTTGCGGTCCAGGGAATCCCTATAATTCGGTTGATGCCCGGTGGGCGGTCGAACCAGCAGAACGCCGTCCTCGGGATGAGGTAGACCCGATCCGTCTTCACAGCGCCTATATCCTGCCAGAGCGGGTCAGTCCTGACCGTAGCATAGAACTCAGGCTCCCCTGCCAGGATGACCTCCGGGTCCCAGGCGATGATCTGCTCCATCGAGACCTCAGTCATCCCCATGCCGGGCGTGAGCGCACAGTCTGCTATGTTCCTCCCGCCGCAGAGGTCGATGAGCTCAGAGTGTTGCGAGCCCACGGGATCGGTCGAGAGTCCCTTTGGACCCTCAGCGTAGTAGACTCCCACCCGTTCATCATCGGGGATCTCAGCGACCCGCTCCGTCACCGTGGCGAGCACACCCTCATAGAAGGCGATCATCGCCCCGGCCTGCTCCTCCTCGCCGAGGAGTTCACCCATGAACCGGATGGGCGCGGAATAGCTGGTGGAGTTGGTGGTATCCTCAACGGCGACGACCGGAATGGCTCCCAACTTATCCTGCCGCTCGGCGACAGTGGCACCCGCCATCCCGCCATCGGTGGTGTAGCCCTCGATGACGATATCGGGGTGCATCGATATGAAGTTCTCGTAGTTGCCGGCCTCTTTCCCGAACCAGCCCCCGACGACCGGGAGCGCCACGTATTTCTCGGGGATATACCCATCTTCGGGCGCGAAACTCCAGCCCGCGAGCCGGTCGGGCGCGACCATGTAGACGAGGTTCGTCGACGGTGGCGAGGTGCAGAGGATGGTCCTGATCTCAGATGGGACGGTGACGGTCCGGCCCACCATATCGGTGATGGTGCGGGCTTCAGCCTCTGAGGGCACCTCCCCGGTGGTCATGCAGCCGGCGGAAGCACAGAGGAGAGCTGCGCAGATGCCGAGCAGGATGAGCAGAAGTTGGCGGTGTTGTGTAATAGGTACCACATCCATTCAGTCTTCTCCAGCACACTCCGGGAAGGGGGTGCCGGGAAGTCCTGATCCATAGTGGGAGATGAGCAGTATTCAAGATATTCATTTAACTCTTCAGCGATGTTAATTGATCTTAGTTGGAGCACGTCCCCATACTCCGATCCAGGGTTATGGATCACCGAATCAAGACTTTTTATCAGGCAGCCTGCAGAGCGCCGGATCTACCCTTGAGAGACGATTGTGGGGTCCGCCGTCCCCATCACTCCATCTCAAGCGCCTTTGCGGCCGCCCGCCCGATCAGGTCCGGCGGGATCATCTCGTATCGCTCGCCGCTGTAGCAGATCATCTGGCACTCCCCATCCTCCCCGCAGGTGGTGCAGGACCCACAGGAGCCGCAGGATACAGGGGTCACCTCAACCCCCTTGAGGAGTTCCTCGATCGGCACCCCGTTGAAGAGGAGAGCAGCCACACCACCCGGGAGGACGGTCTCGACTACCCGGACACTAACCCCCTCCATCTCAAGGAGCATACGGATCTCTGCAAATATCGAAACGAGAGCGGGGGATGCCTCTTCTCCAGTTCTTCTCCATTCGATGACGAGTTCTCTCTTCATTTCGTTTTGTAGTCTTTTAGTCTCGTATGTTCGACTAACTGGTCTAGATTACCCAGAGTGAAGACCTTCCCCTGGGTCGAAAGGATGAGTTTCTTCATGTCCTCCCGGCGGATCGCAAAGCCCCTACCGGCAATGCAGGCAACCACTTCAAACTTTGGAGGTTGACCGGCCTCAAGACCCTGCATGCTGAGTTCACCCAGATGCTGCACCCGGGTTACCTTGTCTCGCGCTGTACCGTCATCTTCAGCAATCTTTGCTTCAATAACCACTTGGGGGTTGAATTCATCTGGAATAATGAAGTCAGGAGCCTGATCAAATCCCGCTATACGTTCCGCATGTCCAACTCTCCGAAAACTTATTCCAGCCCGCGATAACACACCTTCGATAGCAACCTCAAGAAGATCCCCAACCAGCTCAGAAATAGAATCCCGATGTCCGGCAAAGGGTCTTCCAAGAAATCGCTCGTAGAGGAGCATCGGGTATGGAACGCCAAGATCAATCAGGGGTAAAAGACTATTGACTCCATATTTCGTGTCAGCTTTGTCCAGTCGGTGTATTATGCCTTGAACGTTTTCCTGTACACCCTCACAGATCAACTCACAGGCTGCTCGCACCATTGCCTGTATTCGCATACCCGTTAAACTGTCATTTGAGGTGCGTAGCGGCTCAGATGGATTTATGCGGATATTTCTATCAATCGTGCGGGCAACGCCCTGCGGTACCTCTACACCGGTGCGTTGTGTGGTAACGTATGCCCATTCAGGGGGTGTGAAGCCCAGGATCGCCCGAAGTACGATAAAGGAGACNGGAGTATCGTACACAGCTGCAGCTACCGATTCGGGCGAGATCTCCTGAAATCCCCGTGTGGCGCGCTTAAGAACCTCGTAACCTTCTTCGAATGTCGGGTACTCTATAAACGAATCTCCTCGCGGCATTGTTAGAAACGTAGATTCCAGAGAGGAAAACGTTGCATCAATGTAATTCTCGGGATCCGATTGCACCAGTTCAAAAGGATCCTCAAAGGGGAATGCCATCATGATCCTCCAATAGATAAGCCTGAACATCCGTATACCGGGGTGCTCTGGATGTCAGGCGCCAGATAAGCAGATCCAAGATTGACTGTGGATCCCCAAACCTTAAAAATGCCTCAGAAAACCTCTCCATCCGCTCTCCTGCCGGCAGATCTGAGTTCCATTCTCCAGAGAGTTCCTGGATAGTCATACGAGTGAGATGGCCGTATATGATACATTTGATATCTCCTTCTGTGGGCTTCATACCTGCCCGCTTTAACTGAGCGATCTCATCCTCTACTACATCTGCCAGCTGAGATAAGGTTCTGAAATCCTGACATTTCGGGGTATCTCCATATCTCCGGCAGACAAAAACGGTATCGACGATCGATGATTTCGTACCGTGTATATGGATAGAACCCCCCATCTCGGCAGGACACGGCAGACTCGCAAAACACCCAAGACCGGCATCAAGGATTGCAACGCCGATAGCGTAGTATGTCTCAATGTCGTTATGGTGGAACGTAAACGCAAGCGGTGCCCCCGGTTTCAGGGCATATGCCATATTGCGATATACAGACGAGAGCCCATCCACGAAATGCTCTATGCCTTTGTTTTGACTCTCATTCCCGGTTAATTCATCGGGAGATCGGGTTGATTCTCTATCAAATTCTTCCGCCTCAGTACCGATAAGGCCTCGTAACCATACGTAGCAGAAGTCCATCAACTCACCATACTGAACATTCCCAAAATATGGGGGATCGGTGAAGACAGCATCCAGACTTGCGGGCTCCAGTTTTACGTTGGTGGAACTTGCACAATAAAGACGTACGCTCCGTTGCCCCTCTCCAATCCATTCACCCGTGATGGGTATACGAATCCTCCGTTTCCCTTTCAGATAAGTTTCAAAAGGAGCATCGCAATACCGCTTTGCCTTTACGTACTTGTCAATTATATTCTGCCAACCGCCAGAACCCACATTTGTTCCCGGACCGCTTGTAATTCCCAGGAAGTTGGATTCACACTGAATTAACCCGACAGGAAATCCGTGAATTGAGAAGATATCCAGAGATTTCAGAGTCCTTGTATCATAACGACACAGGAGATTCTGGTATCGGAGAAGGTCGGAGAGGTTCGTAGCGAGGGAACGCTTTATGCGATCATCTGAAACCTCAGCGATACGGCAACAGCTCAGTTCCAGGCCGAGCAGTTGCCGCTCGTTGAACAGTTCCTTATACCTGCTATAACCCCAACGGTGAAGCCTATCAGTCTCATCTCCGGGCAAAATTTCCTGTTCCGGGATGAAGCGCGGCGAGATCGAGCGGAGTCGCCTGGCAGCTCTCTCTACCCTGTCCAGATCTTTCTCATCAGGGCTCTTGAAGAACCGGCCTTTGTGCTTATCTGCCCTATGTGGATTATAATACTCGATTGCAAACAATCGATGGCGCGGAGGGCCGGATTCAGGTCGAGGATAGCGGTTTTGATGCCCACAATTTGAACAGGTGCAGGAGTTTCGCCGGGCAGAGCCGGTAGTGCGCAGTCCCTCTCCACAGGTATTGCATGGTCCAGGCACCTCTAAATCCCAAATTTCATTCAGATCTCCGCAATATGGACACACCACGACGTTTAGGGGATGGCGATCGTCTCTTGCAACCAGGTACCCAGGAAAGAGATCGATTGACTCCCCACACTCTTCGCAGTCAAGCACCTTTACCCAGAGATAGTATTTGACCGGGACATCTGCATCTCCATAGAGAGGACAATCGGTTCTGTAAAATTCCCCTATATCCTGCTCTAATTCTTCAACTAACCTCTCAGCTGCGTTCTGATACCCCGGAAGATCAAGGCGTTCTATCTCCTCGCGTACAATCCATGCAGACATGGGATTGATGTCAAAGCCCAGAACGTTACACCCTACCCGGTTTGCTTCGAGAAGTGGAGCACCACCCCCCATGAATGGATCAGCAATTGTAAGGCCTGAGAAATCGTTGGTCTGAAAGTACGTATCAGCAACCGGCTTTCCACCAAATTCAGATAAAAGCAATCCGCGGAATAGCGTACCGGGTCTTCGGGCAAACCACTTATGCACCGCAATGATCGGTCGGTAATTTTGCTGGCTCTGCTTCTCTTTAAGCGCCATTGCGGCAATCAACTGAATATTAAAATTTTCTTCAATAGTCATCTTCTTTCAGATCGGAGGAAAATGCTGTTCGTCTTCTCCTTGTTATTGCGAAATAGGGTTTTTGCCGGAGTCGTGGGATCCGGCAGGGTAGAATCAGGTTCTGAAGGCGGCATCGGGCACCGCGCAGATCCCATACCAGACTGGAAAAGCCTGCGCGGGGGCCGGCCCCCTGTTTCAGAGCCTGCCGCGGGTCTGGAGGATCTCATCNTCGCGGAGCATGTGGATATCAAGTCCCTTCATCGCCTCGCCAAGCCCCTTGCTCACCTCGGCGATGACCTTCGGATCGTCATAGTGTTCCACCGCCTCCACGATCGCCCGGGCGGTCATCTCGGGTTTTGTCGACTTGAAGACACCCGATCCGACGAAGACACCGTCGGCTCCGAGCTGCATCATGAGCGCTGCATCGGCGGGTGTCGCGATACCGCCGGCCGAGAGGTTCGCCACAGGGAGGCGGCCGAGATTTGCGCACTCGATGACGAGTTCTGCGGGCGCCTCGATCTCGCGGGCCCGGTCGATCAGCTCCTGGGTGGAGAGTCCCGCGAGTCCCCGGATACCGCCCATGATCGTCCGCATGTGGCGAACCGCCTCCACAACGTTGCCGGTCCCGGCCTCGCCCTTCGTCCTGATCATGGCCGCGCCCTCATCGATCCGACGGAGCGCCTCCCCGAGGTTCCTCGCGCCGCAGACGAACGGGACTTTAAACTGCGTCTTATCGATATGGAACTGCTCGTCGGCCGGTGTCAGGACCTCGCTCTCATCGACCATATCCACGCCGAGCACCTCCANGACCTGCGCCTCGACAAAGTGGCCGATCCTCACCTTCCCCATGACCGGGATGGAGACCGCATCGATGATCTCGATGATCCTCTGCGGGTCAGCCATGCGCGCCACGCCCCCGGCCGTCCTGATATCGGCCGGGACCCTCTCAAGCGCCATAACGGCGATGGCACCCGCCTCCTCGGCGAGCTCTGCCTGCTGTGCGTTGACGACATCCATGATGACGCCACCGCCCTGTAGCGACGCAAAACCGCGCTCAACCAGCTCAGGGCCAAATCTCAGTTCATCAAGTTTCATTACTCTCATGTATAGCTCACGGACCCCAATAAAAATAATGCGGCGATCTCGAGGGTGGCAAAGATGATCACCGCCGCCCTGACCGCGCGGACGATCCCCGCACCCGCCTCCTCAAGCGTCCGCTCTCCATCCCCGATCGTGTAGACCCCGGGCTTCTCAAGCCTGACCCCCACGCCACCGGCGATGACCGCCATCGGTATCCCGCCGTTGGGCCCGGGGCGCTTCCTCCGATCCCGGAGGAGGGCTCTCCACGCGGGGGTAAACCGGCCCTTCACCGCAAAGTAGGCGAGCAAGATGATACCGGTGACACGCGCCGGGATGAAGTTCAAGATATCGTCTGCGCGGGCCGGAAACCACCCGATGCGGAGCCGTTCATCCCGGTACCCGAGCATCGCATCCATGGTGTTTGTCGCCCGCAGGGCCGCCGCTCCCACGAGGCCGAAGAGCCCGAAGTAGAAGAGCGGGGAGATGATGCTGTCCACCAGGTTCTCGGTCATCGATTCGTAGGCAGCCGAGAGGATGTGTTCGTGCTCGAGGTGCGCCGTATCCCGACTCACCACCATTCCGGCCCGGGCGCGGGCCGCATCGATGCCGCCACGCTCAAGCGCCTGCACCACAGCCACGGTATGCTCCTCAAGCGATCGCCAGGCCAGGCAGGCCTTGAGGAGGAAGGGCGCGAGGAGGATGTAGAGGTACCCGGAGGCGAAGAACTGGACGATGAGGAAAGGGACGGCAAAAAGTGCCACGGTGGCGGTGCCTCCTACGATCCCGATCGCCCGTTGCATGCCGACCGGGTAGCGGGACGGGATTCCCCACCACCCGATGAACCTGCCGAGGAGCGCAACCGGGTGGTAGCGGGAGTGCGGATCCCCGATCAGCCGATCCACCAACAGCGACGCGGCGACTACGACCGCTGCCGCAACCATGTGAGGATGACTCCGAGGAAGAGTGCCACAAATGCAGCGATATTCAGGAGATCAATCCGGTACACCAGCCACAGCCCGTAGAGCACAGCGGCAATAACGACGGCGAGAGCGGCCAGGATGGAAGGCCGCCACATGGAGGATGCCACCGGGAGGGAAGGGAGCGGGGCGACCGCGATCGGCTCTGATACCGGGGTTCTCCGTTCCCGGACGATGACCCGGAACCCTGCCCTCAGGGCACCGTATCCCGATATGATCTCTATAGAAAAGACCCCGGGGTAAGCGTCATCTCGGATGGGGACAGAAAATTCCTTCTCCCCGAGGACATAGAGGTTCTCGTGGAAAAAGTCGGTGAAGGGCGAGGAGTTCGCTGAGGCGATAGAGATGTGGATCGGAGAGCCGTGGTTGATGATCTGGAGGACAAGATCGCTCCCCGGCGCTGTCTCCACCTCCTCCGGGACCTCGATGGAGTTGATCCCTCGACGGTTGAGATGAATCTCCGGCATCGGCGCGATCGATCTCCTCAGGTCGTCTGCGGGAGGAGGTTCGGGATACCCTCACTGATGGGGTAGTCAACACGGCACGCCTCGCATCGGAGGGTTCCTTCCAGCACCTCTTCACCGGTCTCCTCGGTCACGGTCAGCAGGAGAGTTCCCTTACAGACTGGGCAGCAGAGGATCTCCACAAGGCCCCGCTTCATAGTTCACCACGGAGATCGACGATCTGGGACATCTCGGGGCCTGTCGATATCAGAGTGACGGGCTTACCGATATCCTTCTCAGCCCGCTCGATGAAGTCCTTCGCCTTCCCGGTCAGCCGGTCGTAGTCCGTCACGCCGAAGCAGGCCGGATCGACCCGGTCGATCCCGGTTATCGCTGCCTGGGTGCACCCGTTGATCGTCGCCGAGTAGCGGGCCATCTTCCCGTCCCAAAGACCGATACGGCGCTGACGGCGGGTGACGGTGCCGAACTCCTCGATCCCGAGCTCGTGCGACCGTTCAGGGGTTATCTCGGTCGCGAAGGGGCCCTCACCGACCCGGGTCGGGTAGGCCTTGAAGACGACGATGACATCATCGATACGGGTTGGACCGACGCCGTTATCAGCGGCTATCTGGGAGGCTGACGTATCCTTGCTGGTCACGTAGGGATAGGTTCCGAAGTAGAGCGATATCCCAAAACCCTGGGTTCCCTCGAGGAGCACCACCTCGCCTTCGTCCAGAGCGCGGTTGACATCCCCTGCCACATCGGTGGTGTATTCTACCAACTCCGGGACATCTTTTGCCTGCCGGGAGACCCGGAGCACGCGGTCAGCGTTCGCCGGTCCGCACCCTGTCCCCGTACTCCCGATCTTCTTCCGCAGGTGTTCACTCCCCCGATCCCGGGAGATATGCTCCTCCTCGATAACACCGCACCGCTCATCGACAAAGATCCTGCCCCGGACGCCGAGCAGGTTGACCTCCTGCAGGAAGACCCGGGGATCGACGAGCACACCGCTTCCTATCATGAGATCCGCTTCCGGATAGACAAAACCCGAGGGAACCATCCTGACACCATACTCTTTATCTCCGACACAGACGGTATGCCCGGCATTCGGGCCGACACCGCCCCGGGAGATGATGGATGGTCGATCTTGGTGAGCGATGTGCGCCACGATCTTTCCTTTCCCCTCGTCACCAAAGAATCCGCCGACGATAATAGTACAGGTCATTATTCTATCAAGTAGGATAGAGCGATACATGCTGATAAACATTACAATGTGGTACCGGGAGAGGGATCGTTCTGCTCAAGGGTAACCGGGTTCTGCCCGCCTGTACCGTGCCGCATGGTCAGAGAGGGAGCAGGCGATGGTGGGGCGGGCCTGGGCGGCCGTACGGGTGGATTTTACGGGACGGGCCATCCCCAAGGGACGGGTTTTTCCACCGCAAAGGGGATCGCGCAGAATCGGAGGCGCAGCACTGCCTCTCCACGCAAACGCAGCACACCACCCAGCCGCGTCCCCCCGCCGGCATACATCTGTATTCAACACACCGGGCGGGGAACAAGCACTCCCATATCAACCTTTGCGACCGCAGGAGATCCTCCGGGCTCAGGACCCCTTCACTTCCACTGGAAATTTCATCTTCTGGGCATTCAAGTCCGCTCTATCGAAGTTTCCTCTGAATCAGCAGGTCGGCATGTCACCGGGATCTTGCGGTCAGAGCGCGGTTCCAGGCTCGATTATCTCTTCGGCATCTCCAGGACCAGAGGCACCGCCCGGAGATACACATGGCAGCGCTCCATCGATCAGAACCCCGCACGATCCATATCTCCAGTGGAAATAAAGGGGTTCTCAGCGCGTCATTCCCTCGTCAGACAATGAATTGTTGTAACAGGTCAGGTATCCGCTACGCTACCGATGGCATGAAAGGTTCTCCTCTGAAAGCCCCACCTATTGCCATGAGTACCGCCTCCCCATTCTTCCTGACTGTTGAGA
>JGI24709J26583_10001837_pt1 | contig 17824 bp, 17 predicted proteins | sample BioPla2DNA1_FD_26583 | JGI IMG/M metagenome (IMG submission 26583) | reverse complement strand
ATGTACGGAAGAGCAAAGTTACCTTTGTTAAAAGCAAAGATAATAATGAAAAATGATATTTTTTTGCCTTGTGTCAACCAAAATTGAGGATGAGCCCAGGTGTAATTGTGAATATGAATAGTTCTTCTCTCATATAGCCATTCCCCCTCCCTTAAGTATTAAATTCTTATAATCCTCTTGAATCTTTACACAACAACAATTAAAATTTTTATTCATAACTGTGTTTAGCGTTGTAACTAAAGGATAATATAATGAACCTAACTTAACAACAGTTACATAAATTGGAGATGCAAACCTTTTCGAGCCATCAACATAGCCAAGACAATATGCGTTACTCATTTTTCTGAAACTATGAGAAGTATCATCAATATTTTTAAGAATATGTAACCAGTTATCAAAACCATTTCCAATTTCTATCTGTTTAACATAAGGGTAATCTTCAGATGATGATAGATTAGGTAAATTTACTAATTTAATTTTATTGCCATCAACAGTATATTTTGATGGAAACAAATCTTCTAATATCGAATAAAGTTCTTGGATAAAATTATTATAATTAATTAAAATAGGTATGTTTTTATCTGAACATGATAATACTTTTACGGAGCCTCTTCCACGTCTACTTCTTTTGCCAAGTCCACCTAATGTTAAAGTTAAAATTATCAACTTAGTAAAAAAACGCAATTCCTCATTTGACGAAGCAACTATCCTAAATTTTTTGTCTTTGACAAAAGCAAGTTCTTTATGTTCTTTATGATAAATCAACTTATGTCTCTTCTCTACCATGTTATCATCAATATCTTCAATTCTAAGCCTTAATTTCGAAGAACCAACATTTATATCACTACTACCAAAATATTTTGCTTCCTCTTTCTTTAAAATTTCTAAAGAACTACTTGCCGAGAGGGCTCTATAAAAGTATCTTAACAGCCCTTTAAGCGAGCTCTCTCTCAATTCAAGTCTTTGGTCAACCCCATTCAAAAACATTGGAGTTATTACACAACAATCAAATATGTTCTTATACATATGTACCTCCAATTTTTAATATTTATCAAACATTGAATACAGTACACCAACTTAAATTCGTTATTCCACTAAAACAAGGATTACACAAAACCCCTATCTCTAACCCTTTCCACCGTACCAAAGCCCCTTGCCACCGACTTGCCCAATCCCAGGTGATCCGGTATCATAAAATTGGTCATAAACCCGCCTTTAAACCCAACCATCTTCCTGTCCTTATAATTAACCTCCACAGGACGCAGCTTGATAAGCACCTCGATAGGTTTGTCCACCCAATAGCCCAAACCTTTTGCCATGGACAGTATGTTTCCTGTAAGAACCTTCTTTAAAATATCCGTCCTCTCCTCTATCCCTGAATTTGTAAACCTTCCGTAGTTATCCTGATTTAAAGCCAGCCATGGAGTCAAAAACTTATATTCTACCATACCTTCAGCCGTCCCAAGCTCCTTGTTCTTTAACACATAACCCTTCTCCAGAATGCTCATTACCTTGTCCTTCATGTCGATTTCCTTCACGTCATAGAAAATATCTATCAATATCTTTGAAGCTTCATTGATCGCAATAATATTCGGCACACCACCTATGGATTTATATTGTATTACCGGATAAACATAGTTGAATTTATCCCCTCCCAAGTGGTTGTGAAGCTCCATATACTGGGGGAATCTTCCGGCCAAATAACCCCTTATCTTGGGTACATCCCTGCTTTCAACCTTGTTTCCTTCCAATCTCACCGTTAACATCTTAATATCCAAGCTAATTCCTCCATTAAAAAAAGTAGTCTCGTTCTAGATCCCTCATAAAGCCTGTATCCTCATCATAAGTATTAAAAATCATTTCCCTGTTTATAAAAGTAATGTCCTTTTCATCAATATTTACCTGCTTTCTCACAGCAAACTCAGGCAGGCTCAGCACATACATATACAAGTCTTTTTTATGCCGGTTGAGCTTTCTCTTACGCTCAAACCGATCCTTCACTGTCTTTATTTCCTGATACTTCTGCCAAGCCTTCGTTGCCTCATCATCTATTTCCACAAACACATCCACCGTTTTAAATTCCTGACGTATAAGCTCAAAAACTTCGGTATTCTTGTTGTCCTTTCCGCATTCAAAAGCTTCCCTGTAGCGAAGCTCCTTTATGCAATCCAAAAGTTTTTGGCTTTCGTCGCTTCCGTGATTTTTCAATCCCCTATAATATTTTTCTGCCAGGTTAAAAATCTCTCTTTCCTCAACCCTTTCAAGACCCGATAGTGCATTCTTCGTCTCCTCCATTAATACATTGTCATAAATATATGCTGCATAAGGTCTATCGTAATGGTTCTCGTTCGCCAGGCTTACCAGCGTGACAACCCCCTTTTTGTCGCCCCATTCACGGTTGCACCTTCCTGCCGTCTGGTTGATGCTGTCCATCGGACCAAAATCCCTGTAAACCCGATCAATGTCAATGTCCACACCAGCCTCTATCATCTGGGTTGATACAATTATCTTGCGATTTTTGCTTTCTTTTATCTTTTCTATTCTCTCAAGTCTTTCCTTTGGAATAATATTGGTGGACAGATAATAAATCTCTGCATGGTCTTCAAACTCTTTTTTAATAAATTTATATATCTCAATAGAAGTCCTTATAGTGTTCATCACTATCAAAAAATCGTCCTCTTCATAGCTGTAGATATCATCTAAAAGCATCTTCTTGTATTCATCAATTGTCATCTTCTCCAAAAGCCTTCCCGCATCAATCGTTATACGGTTAAACTCTTCAAAATACTTTCTTTTATCCCTTGCCAGTTCATATATCTCCTTATTTTCTTCAGAGAAAATCAACGGCATGGTTGCAGTCATAAAAATGAAATAACAGTTAAGATACTTTGCCATGGCAATAAAGGTTTCCCGCACCAGATTCCAATACCTGTGGGGTATACTCTGTACCTCATCCAATATTATTATGGAATTGACAATGTTGTGAAACTTTTTAAGCTTCCTGTTCCTGTTGGTAAATATGGAGTGCAAAAGCTGTACAAAGGTACTTACGACTATTTCCGAATCCCAGGATTCTACAAGGTGCTCGGAGACGGCATCGCTGTAAGTTTCTCTTTCGCCTTCCTTTTCCCACTTATAGACTCTTTCGGACAAATAATGATGCTTTAAAAGCACATTGGAATCTGTGCTGCCTAAAACCTTCTGAAAAACATCAAAGTTTTGCTCAATAATGGAAGTAAAGGGAAGGACGTAAATTATTCTCGGTTCGTAGCCCTTCTCCCCGCTCAACCGCTCCTTTAACCGTAAAGCAGCCTTAAGTGCTGTAAGGGTTTTTCCGGAGCCAGTGGGAAGATTAATGGACAGTATTTTTTCATCAAGCCGGAGGGCATTAACACAACTAAGAACATCTTTATATGCCCTCTCCCGCCACTGTGCCATCTGAATATTCTTTATTTTTAGACCTTCTTTGTATTTTTCAACGCAATCCGAAGACAGTTCAGGTCTTTTGGCTGTTTTTTCGATAAAGTCCTCAATGTTCATGTTTTCACTGTTGTATATGGCCTCGAGCTTATCGGAAAAAATCAATAAAGAAAACAGATAATCCACCAATAAAAAAGTTTCAAACCCCAATAATTCTTTTACTTTCTTTCTGACCTTTCTAGAAACAAGCCGTTCAATGTCTTCTTCAAACTTATCAGTGGTATAATTTGATATGTCAAAATCAATTCCAAGCCCTGTGATGACTTCCTGCAGTTTACCTCTATCAATACTTTCAAACTGCTCCTTTAAAAGTTTTATATTCTTTTCATCTCCGTTTAATACCGTTACAAAATTTTTAAAGTCATCAAGTTCGCCGTGATGCTTCGAAACCACCATATAAGATAAAAAGGCAAGGCATTCATCCTCCATAACTTCCCTAACAATTTTGAAGGATAAGACTCCTGACAAAAGGCCATGTCTCTTCTTCTCATCATTTTTCAGCGGGCTGTTATCCACATCTTTTATATAATCCTGAAAATATGATGTAGCCTTGCCAAGATCATGAGTAAGTAAATTCAACTGGTTTAATTGGCGAACCGTATCCTCAGAAAAACTTTTAAACCCAGTCTTTTTCTGCATCAACATACAGTCCCCTATTAAAGACACATTTTTTAAATGCTCCAAAAGCAGCTTCCCCGGATGCGAAAGCAGCATTGCCCCCACCCCTTATATGATCAAAATATTTTCGTGTATCCCTTCAATTCTGATGTAGAAATCCGTCCTTGCCTTGATCTTGTTGCTGTTTCTTTCAAACAACACCTCTCTGAATTCCTTCACCTTTCTGTCGCAATCCATTTCCATCGGTATGGTTTCGGTAAAATACTCCCTTTCGTCTTCGTATTCCACATCACCTTTTTTTAGCATATCCAAGGGCAGAACGCTTGAAAATTCTATAAGCTCTTTGTTTCCGTTTACTTCCCTTCCTTCAAATTCCCCGGCGAAAGTATAGTTTGCAAGGTTTTCACTAAGCCCCATACTGATGGTGTAAACTGTGCTGTGGTTTTCAAGGAGCACTTTGAGCCTTTCGTAGATTTGCTCGTTTTTATGGGAAAAATAAATTCTGTAGCACGCATCCTTTAAAAATTCAATCTTTATCTGGGTTCGTTCATGTATTTTGTTCATGGACTTTTTTGTATTAATCAAATTTTCACTGATCCTGACCTTTTTAACAGGACTTTTTATCCCTATTCCAATTTGGGCTTGATCCTTTGTAAAATATTTTAGGTACTCTTCTTTTCCAAACCCCAGCATAGCAGCTATTATCCCCGTAACAGCAGTTCTGGTTGGAATGGAATATGTAAGGGGAGATGTTGTTGTATATGGTTTTTTGAAGTGACCGTAGCTGGCACTGATATCAAAAACCAGATATTTTTCAGCCATTTGCCTCCCTCTCTCTAATAAGATTTTTCTTGAAACTGTATTTCTTTAATATCCTTCAAATCAATCTCTTGTCCCTTATATGTAAGCTTTAAATTCTTGTCAGCGATATAAAAAACTTTTTCTATTTTGTCACTACATTCCATAAGTTCATCTATAAACTCATCCAATTTAATTGAAAAGTCCTTGATTGTTCGGATCTTTTCTTCCTGGATATCAAAACTAAGAGCTATCTTGTTTTGCAAATCCCCTATAAAGAAATTCTTATCTTCTTTATATACAACCCTCAGCATAAGTCTTGGCATGTGCCCCATCTTTGAGCGGGTAATGAGGTTTTTTGTACCGTTCCACATTGCCTCGTCCATCAAATCCACGTCTTCATCGGTCAGCTTGGTCTCTTTGGCCGCATTTTCGTTTACTATTCCATGAAATCCAATAAGCGAATAGGGTAAAATATATTCTTCCCTGAATGTCTTTTGGTCTTTTCCCTCTTTTGAAGCAAAAGCCCCGGTTCCTTTTATATGTTTTAGATTGACCTTGTTCAAAGACCTTCCCATATTAAACTGTACCGGACCGGTAAAGGTTATTGATGCCTTATCCAAAGGAATAACACCGCCAAACAGCCTTATGTCTATAGCCCTTTTCAGTATTTCGTCCAGATTTTCTTTAAAGTCTTTTGCCCGGGCTTTACCGTCCTTAATTCCGCCCTTTTCCGACTCTATCTCCCTCACAAATATGTCCTTGTCGCCGGTGCCGTCAAACCCTTTATAGCTATACAAGTAGTCCCTTATGGTTCTTTTAAGCCTTACATCCGTTACAATATTAACTCCTGTCTCCTCATCAATCCGAGGCTTGTTCTCGTCCAACGGATCACCGTTGGGGTTTGCATCGGTGACATCATATAAAAATAGTATCTCCTGCCTGTTTTTAATCATTGTTTTTCATCCTCCCCACTCTTTTTTTCTTCCTTAAAGTGCTTTGCAAGGGTCATACCCAACACAAAGTAAAAGCTGATTTCATCATTGGAAATATTCTTTTCGGCTTCCTCTCCCAACATATACATACCAACAAGGTATTCCAACTCTTTATAATAGTTCTTGTCGTATTCATTCAATTTATTAATGGCTTCGGCAAATATCCTTTTTACCAAACTTTTATCCAGCTTCAAACCGTTGAGTCTGCTGTAAAAGGGTCTGCTTCCCCTCTCTTGGTACTGGATGTTTAAAAGCTTTTCAGTCAATACTCCCATCAAAAATACCGCTCGCTTATAATCTGAACTAAAAACCTCACTGTAGCTCTCGTTTTCAAAAAAGTCTAGGTACCTTTTGTTTTTCTCGGTTCTCTCCACCATTATTTTTTGCACCCCTCTTTCTTTATGATTAAATAAATTTAATCTGTCAATAAACATTATGTTCATAAGTGCTTGAAGTACAAGGTTCTCTAAATATTCCTCCCTTGAAAAAGCTATCCTTATCTTTGCGATCATTCTGCCCAAAAGGAATTTATAGCTTATATTTTTATATGTAAATACATTGTTTAAAATCTCAAGAAAACTCTTGTCAAAGTTGCCTTCCGTTCTGTTATTGGGAAAAAAGGTTCTGATTTTATCGAATCCAAACTGCAAGTCATAGGTGGTCTTGTCTTTTCCCGGAAGGTTCTTAAACAACCCTATCTCATCCACCCTTTCCTTTACCCTCAGTATATTCTTGACTTTGCTCGGAACAATGTCTTCAATATAGAGAAGTATTCTAAAAACGCTCCCGGACTGTTCTTCTTTAAAAACCAGCATGTTGTAGTTGAGATAGTTTTTGCTGTCCTGCATTATATCAAGAAAATCTTTCTCACTTCCAAGAAGGTTTTGCTTTGTCTTTTCCTTCGTAGAAAACTTTTCATTCTTTTCGAATTCATGAAGGATCTCTATGAATTCCTTTTCATCCTCCAAATCCCGTATAACAGCTTTAGGTACTACAAAATAATTGAATCCGGAAAACCTTGATGTAAGGTTTTCTCTAATGTATTTCTTACCCATCTCCAATTTTTGAGCACAACCAGCACATACAGGATAATTTCTCCAAGCATTCTCCTGCTTGAAACCACCACTCACAAACCCGATTTTATCAACAGTATAGGAATTATAAGTGTTTACAAACCCAAAAACTTCACTTTCCTCCTTACAGTAATAGCAGATGCCCTTACCCTTTGATGTTTTTCCGTATTTACTGTAATACTGCTCGTCCAATACCTTTGCAAGACGGTTTTTTATCAGCTCAAAGTCTCCCATATATTTTTCATTACCGTAATCGTATAGTGTAATGGTAATGATAAAAGATTCGCCTTTTTTTAAAGTAGTGGATTTGACTTTTTCGGAGATATCGTTTTTAATGTTTTCTTGATTTGAAGATATGTATTCTTGAATTTTTTTAAATATTCTTTGATCTGAATCGATTTGATTTGAAGTGTTTATGATATCGTTTAGTGAGATTATAATTTTGTTGAGCGTTTTCTCCGGCTCTGTATACTTTGATGTGGGTGTTATATCGCCGCCCCTAGAACTACCCTTTTTATAAGCATACTTTTTTATTTTTTCGGATGAAAACTCTTCATACTCTATACCCCGATAAGAAATGTCCTCATCCTTCAGGTCAAACGAAATCTTTAAAACGTGATTATAATTGCCCTTTTCGTTCGGATTCTCAATAACTTGAAGCAATCCCCCAGTTTCAGTGCCCCGGTTATTGAGTACATACTCCCCCAACTGCATTACAGCCGTTAACAACCGATCACCTTCTTTCGAAGCAGCAAATTTTATACTAATTATAATAATACATCTAATGAAAAATAATGTCAACCAATATTTGTTTTTTAATAGAAATTTATCAAATTAGGATGTTTTTTGTCCCAAAACAAATCCGCAAGTTATCCTGTTAATGCAATTCTTGTAACTGGAAACAACCGTGATACATATCTTTATTTCACATTATCAGCTGCATTAGTTCATTGAAATACTTATATTGTTTATTAAGTCATCTTCAATAGTAAAACACAATTCTTTATTCTGAGAAATATAGGATGTATAAAGTATATCGCCTTCTTTTAATTCGACGCTCGGTATACCGTACTTCTCAATTAGATCTTTGTATGAATCACCAATTTTTATTCCTCTGTTTGTGGTGGAAATATTTATCTGGCTTATTATGCTTTCACCGGAAACTATGTTTACCTTTGTGTAAACGGAAAAGCCTTCATATAGTCTGCAATAATACTCATTTTCCAACTCATCGTCATAGCCGACAAATATAAAATTACATTCCATACTATCAGGATCGTTTTCAAGGGTATCTATCATTTCTTTAGGGTCATCTCCTACCTCGATTGTAATTCCATTAACAAATACTTTAAACTCATCTTCATCTAGAATAGTAGCACATCCCTCCATGCTTTCTATATCTTCAGTATTATCCTCAGTTGTTTGATCGCTGGCTTCAATTGTTTGATCGTTAACTTCGGTCGTTTTATCATTAACTTCAGTTGTTTGATTATTAACTTCAGTTATCTTATCGTTAACTTCAACTATTTGAGCATTAACTTCAGTATCTTTTTCTTCAATGATATATTTTTTCATAATATTTTGGGTATTGCATCCGGTTAGAATTAATACAATAGTTGCTATGAAAATCAGCTTTTTAAACATTTTGTCACGCCCCCATAATCTCAAATAAAATTTTAAAGTATCAGAACAATGAAACAGTTTTATTTCTTACTTCCATATTACACATACAAACCAATTATAACAAATTGTTTCCAGTAAAAACAATACTTATTTGATGGCTTCTTAAATTGACTCTATAAATTGCCGGACTTTCTCTTTATCCTTGTATCCCGGTCTTTCCTCCACCCCGGTCAGAACATCCACTGCAAAGGGTTTTACCCTTTGAACAATGGAACGAATATTATCCGGGTTGAGTCCACCGGCCAATATAACCGGCAAAGGGCTCACCCTTTGTACTGCCGTAAATACCGATAAATCGACAGTAACGCCGGTACCTCCCGGCATGGACGATGTGAATGAATCCACCAATATGGTAGACACTCCGGTACCGGCAAGCTCCCGGGCTGCCACAGCCGGGTCATTAATTTCAAAATCGCAGTTTCCGTCCGCATCTATGCGAAGAGCTTTTATTACTTTAATTCCCCGGGGGTTCAACCTTTCCACCACTTCCTTTACATCCTGAAGTGTTTCCTTATAATGAAGCTGAACAACATCCGGACAGGTGGCATCTGCAACATCTAAGACTTTTTCCACCGTACCCCCTGTCACGACACAGGTACTCACAAAGGGAGGAACCCCGTCGATAAGCACCCGGGCAGCAGCCTTTGTGATGTTCCATGGCACGGGTACGGGGTAATCAACTACAAACCCCAGCATATGAACCCCCGCCTGTACACAAACCTCTATGTCCCTTTTATTCATCAGTCCGCATATTTTAACCCGTGTCACTTCACTAAACCTCCCGCCCGCAAAGTTTAAGATACATTTTCGCCGGGTCTTCCGCCTTTAAAATTGCCGTTCCCACCAAGACCGAATGAGCTCCGGCCGCTACGGCACGCTTCACGTCCTCCGGTGAAGAAATCGAACTCTCACTTAACAGAAAAGCCCCGGGACGTATCAATCCTGCAAGCCTTTCCGTAGTATTTACGTCTCCGTCATCCATTTCCCACTGAATTATGTTGCGGTTGTTGATGCCCAAAAAAGTTATATTCATTTCATTAGCCGCTTTGATTTCCTCTTCGCTGTGGGTTTCCACCAGAGGTTCCAGCCCCAATAGAACTGCTTCCTCAACCAGCCTGAACAACTGCTTCCTTTCAAGCATTGATGAAATCAGCAAAACCGCACTGGCTCCCATTTCAACACTCTTTATAAGCTGCTCGCGNTCAGTTATAAAGTCCTTTCTCAAAACGGGCACAGAAACGGCCTGTGCTATGCTATGCAACAATTTCCCGGAGCCTCCGTAGTGCTCCGATTCAGTTACCACCGAGATTACGGGGGCACCGGCCGCTTCCAAAGAAAGGGCTATGGAGACGGGGTCCCTTCCCATAAGTAAGTCGCCTTCCGCCGGCGACTTGCACTTTATATCCGGTATTACAGGAATTATACCCGCATGGTATTTTCCCCATAGGGGTGAGGTGCATTTTGTACACATTTTGTTATTGCCATGACTTATTTGTTTATCCATATCAAACCACCGACCTATAGTCCTTGGAAGCTTCAATAAGCTGATTCAGCTTGCTTTGTGCCGCTCCGCTGTCGATAATCTCATCAGCAAGCTGTATACCTTCTTTGAAGGAAGCTGCCTTATTACTTATCATCAAAGCACCAGCCGCATTTAAAACAACCGCCTGACGTCTGGGGCCTTTATCCTTTCCCGAGAAAACATCCCTTATCATGCAGGCATTCTCTTGGGGAGTTCCTGTTGCGATTTCTTCCAAAGTACAGCGGGACATACCAAAATCCTCGGGGGCAATCTCATAGCAGTTAATATTTCCGTTGTTGAGCTCGTTGATTTTCGTTTTTCCCATCAATGAAATCTCATCAAGACCATCGAGTCCGTGAACAAACAATGCCCTTTTATATCCTATGGATGCCGCTACCTTTGAAACGGTGTCCAAAAGCTCAGGCTTATAAACCCCCATAACATGCTGGGAAGCCTTTGACGGATTAATCAGGGGACCTATAATCGTGTAGAAAATGGTCTTTATGCCCAGATCCTTTTCCGGCGGAAGCACCTTTCCCATTACCGGATGGAACAATGGTGCATATAAAAATGCAATCCCAACCTCTTCAATAAGCTTTTCCACCGTTTCGGGGCTCTGATGGATTTCTATACCCAAGGCCTCTAAAACATCGGCACTGCCGGAGAGGCTGGATATGGAGCGGCTTCCGTGCTTGGCTACAGGAATGCCCGCAGCTGCTGCAACAAAGGCCACCGCTGTGGAAATATTAAAGGTGCTCAAGCCCCCGCCGGTTCCACAGGTGTCCATAAGCTCGTCATCCACCTTAGGAGAAATTTTTATGCAATTGTCCCTCATAGCCTGAGCAATAGCAGTAATTTCTGTCAATGTCGGACCTTTCATTAATAATGCCACCTGAAAACCCGCAATTTGAACATCACTGAGCTCGTCATTTTTAATTGCAACAATCAGGCTGTACGCTTCTTCATAGGTCAGGTTCTCCCGTACAGTCAACTTCTTTAAAATGTTTTTAATCATTTTAACTCCTCCTTTTCCCGGATTTTACATGTCCTCGTATTAATTCATAGTTAAAACTCCATTTGTAAAAATTATGAATATATTAGCTTCCCTACCTTAATCAATTGCTCTTTTTTATTGCACTCTTAATTATAATTGCACTCTTTTATTGAACTCTTCATTTAATTGCACTCTTCATTTCACGCACATAATCAACAACATGGGATACACAGTCCTCACCGTATTGTCCTATAATCCTGACAATTGCACTCCCCACAATTACACCGTCGGAAAATCTGCTCATCCTTGCCGCCTGCTCCGGAGTTGATATTCCAAAACCTATTGCACAAGGGATGTCTCTTACTTCTTTTACCAGTTTTATCATATCCATGGCTTCGTTTCCGATTTCCTTTCGGACTCCAGTAACTCCCATGGACGATACACAGTACACAAATCCCCGGGCTTCATCGGCAATCATGCGTACGCGTTCATGGGATGACGGGGCAATCATTGAGATAAATTCAATGCCGTATTTTGAACAAAAGGGCAAAAATTCATCCTTTTCTTCAAAGGGAACATCGGGAATAATGACCGCATCAATCCCCACCTCCCGGCTCTTTTTCATAAACCTCTCAGCACCATATGTGAAAACAGGGTTGGCATAAGTCATAAAGGCCAACGGTACATCACAGGACTTGCGAATATTTTCTACCATATCAAAAATCTTATCCGTCGTAGTTCCAGCAGAAAGTGCACAATAATTGGCTTCCTGAATCACCGGACCTTCCGCCACAGGATCGGAAAAAGGAATGCCCAGTTCAATCAAATCCGCACCGGCTTTTGCCATTTCCCAAACCAGTTGTTGTGTTATTTCCAATGAAGGATACCCCGCAGTTATAAACGGAATAAACGCCTTGCCGTTACTAAAAGCCCTCTGTAACCTATTCATAAATCTGTTCCCCCTTATACCTTGCTATTGCAGCAACATCTTTATCTCCTCTTCCTGAAAGACATATTACAAGAATCTTATCCTTGCCCATGGTTGGTGCAAGCTTTATTGCGTACGCAACCGCGTGGGCACTCTCAACAGCGGGAATAATTCCTTCTACCTGGGAAAGGTATTCGAAGGCCTTTACTGCCTCTTCATCGGTAACCGGTACATATTCAGCCCTGCCTGTATCCTTTAAGTTTGCATGTTCCGGACCTATTCCCGGGTAATCAAGCCCTGCCGATATGGAATAAACTGGTGCAATCTGTCCGTATTCATCCTGACAGAAATAGGACTTCATTCCATGGAAAATGCCTAGCTTTCCATTTGCTATTGTTGCTGCATTCTTATCCGTATCAACGCCATACCCTGCCGCTTCGCACCCAATTAAACGAACACCGGGATCATCAATAAAGTCATAGAATGCACCCATTGCGTTGCTGCCGCCCCCAACACATGCCAATACCACATCAGGAAGCCGTCCTTCCTTTTTCAATATTTGACTTTTCACTTCCCGGCCTATAACACTTTGAAAATCCCGGACAATGGTGGGAAACGGATGGGGACCCATAACAGAACCCAGCACATAATGGGTGTCATGAACCCTTCTGGTCCATTCACGCATGGTTTCATTAACCGCATCCTTTAGGGTCTGGGTTCCGGTGGTCACCGCATGAACCTCTGCTCCTAAAAGCCTCATACGAAATACATTCAGAGCCTGGCGTTCGGTATCCTCTTTACCCATAAATATCTCACACTTCAATCCTAAAAGTGCCGCAGCAGTTGCCGTTGCAACCCCATGCTGTCCCGCTCCGGTCTCGGCAATTACTCGGGTTTTCCCCATGCGTTTAGCAAGAAGCACCTGTCCTAAAACGTTGTTTATTTTGTGAGATCCAGTGTGATTGAGATCCTCCCGCTTTAAATAAATCTTTGCCCCTCCCAGATCCTTTGTCATTTTGCCTGCATAATAGAGCAGCGACGGTCGTCCGGCATAATTCTCCAATAATTCATTCAGTTCCGCCACAAACTCCGGGTCGTTCTTAAAATGATTGTAAGCCTCCTCAAGCTCAATTACGGCATTCATCAGCGTCTCAGGAATGTACTGCCCCCCATGGACTCCAAATCTTCCTTTTGACATATGCGTCACTCTCCTATAAAAATAATTAAATCCAAGGTCAATAAAGCTCATTTGTGTGCAAAAAATAAAAAAGCTTTCATCCCCTGTTAAGGGACAAAAGCATTTGACTTCTGTGGTACCACCCAAATTGACGGAAAACCGCCCACTCATTTTGCACACAAACATATGCACCCCACTGATAACGGACAGGGTTCCCGTAAGTGCCTACTCTCACAATACGATTTCAGACTTCCCTCTCAAGCCCATTCAGAATAACCTCTGCAATCGCATTCTCACCACTTGGCGACTCTCTTTGTACAGGTAATTATCCCTACTATTCTTGATCATAGGTTTATTCACTATTGTTAAGCAAATTATAACATTTGTCATATGCCTTTGTCAACAGGGAGACGAATTGTCTGAGCGAAGCGAGTTTTGCTCGACCCTGAGGAATGTTTACAGACCCTAGACTTGCAAAACTTAAGTTTTCGGAATATTTTTCTTCACTGTGCTTAACGTATCCATAATTTTATCTTAAAAATTGATTATCCCAAGATGCTCCAAAAGAATCTTTAATCCTATCGCAATGAGAATAACGCCCCCCGTAATCTCTGCTTTTGACTGAAGCTTTGCCCCAAACAGGTTCCCAATCTTGACCCCGGCAAAAGAAAAGGTAAAGGTAATAATTCCAATCATGGCGACAGCAGGAATAATTTCCACCTGCAAAAAAGCGAAAGTTACACCTATGGCTAAAGCATCAATACTTGTAGCTAGAGCCAACAGCGTCATACCCTTTATATCAAAGGAATCATCGGGTATCTCACATGTGTTTCGGGATTCTTTTATCATATTGATCCCGATAACTGAAAGCAAAATAAACGCAATCCAATGGTCAATTGACACTATATAATCTTTAAACTGCTTTCCCAAAAGATAACCCAAAAGAGGCATCAACGCCTGAAATCCTCCGAAAAAAAAGCCAGTAATTACGGCATTCTTATAGCTCATTTTTTTCATCGACAACCCCTTGCAAATGGCAACTGCAAAGGCATCCATCGAAAGTCCCACTGCTATAATTAATAACTCTATACTTCCCAAATCAGTATTCTCCTTCCTGTTTTTTTATTATAGCATGAATTTGACAAGTTTCAAGCAGAATTAAATTAAGTATGACTATATTTATTTTTAGGAAAAAATCATGTTTTTTACTTTATGTTGTACCTGTCTTAAGAACAAATCGAAATCATCCAATGAGCAAGTGGCAGAATGTGCAAACAGGGTACTATATAAATTGGGTTAACAGTTATGTACGCCGTAAACTAATGAATCTTTAAAACATGAATATTTTAAAATAATACTTATTAAAGAATATACATCATATAATAATGATGTATATTTTTATCACACAGGTTTATGTAAAATAATAGCTTGATTTTATTCTTTACTACTATAATAAAGTATGAGATAATAAATTTTGTAAAATTTCTGTGGAAAGTGAGGTCGAAAAATGAAAAATAAACAACTGATAGCTTTAGTCGTAGCAGCACTTGTATTTGTATTTGTATGCTCGTCAAGTATTTTAGTAAATACCATATCAAAACGGTTTGATTCATCCCTGAATCTGAATAGTTTTAGTCTTTCTGGCAATGTTCTACCTGCAAACCCGCATATAGGCGTGGTGAAAGTAGAAGGAACCATTATGGATTCCGGCAGTGCCAGTTTGTTTTATAGCGATGGATATAACCATCAGAACACCCTGAATCTGATTGAAGATCTGAAGAATTCCTCAAGCAACAAAGGAATTTTGCTGTATGTAAACTCTCCCGGTGGTTCTGTTACCGCCAGTGACGATCTCTATCTGAAATTAAAAGAATATACCGAAGAAACCGGTAGACCCATCTGGACATATATGGCGGATCAAGCATGCTCCGGTGGTTACTATATATCGATGGCTTCCGAAAAAATCTATGCAAACAGAAACTCTTGGACCGGTTCTATTGGCGTTATAATATCCTTGATGAATTATAAAGACTTATATGAAAAAATAGGACTTAAAGGTATTTATATTACAAGTGGTAATAATAAGGCAATGGGTGCGGGTGACCTTGATTTAACCGAAGAACAGCAAGATATTTTCCAAAGTCTTGTAGATGAGTCTTATGAGCAGTTCGTTGAAATTGTTGCGGATGGCAGAAATATGACAGTGAGCGAAATCAAGAAGATTGCTGATGGCAGGATTTACTCCGCAAAGCAGGCATTGGACAATAAACTTATTGATGAAATTGCAACATATGAAGAAATGAAAGAAGCATTCAGTGAACAGCTAGGAGACGTTGAAATTTACACACCGGAAACCAAAGATTTATTTGATTTTAGTTCATTATTCGGTCATGTGAGCAAATTAAAACCGCGTTCCGATGCGGAAATGCTCATTGAATTTATGAACAATAACGGAAGCGGGGTGCCAATGTATTATGCAGAGCCAGGATTGTTCTAGTACTACTATATATGCAGGATTTAGTGTTCGTTTAATGGCTTTTATTATTGATTCATTGCTCGTTGGGATTGTACTTTTGTTTGTGCGTATACCGGTTTTCTTTGTTTCACTTATGGATCCATCAAATTTTCTGAAAGTCCCTGTACTTTTTGAGTTTAGTGTTTATGATATAATACTTTACCTTTTGAGTGCAACGTATTATGTATTGATGACTTATTATTGCGGCTTTACGATAGGAAAAAAGCTGCTCAATTTAAAAGTAGTAAGTGAAGATGGAGAAAAATTGACCTTTATCAATGTTCTATATCGTGAGACAATCGGGAAATATCTGTCAGCAATTGCTTTTATAGGCTATTTTATGATAGCAATTGACGATGAAAAGCGGGGTCTGCATGACAGACTTTGCGATACTAGGGTCATATACAATTTTAAGCTTCCGATTAAGGTAGTGACAGAAGAACAACCCAGCAACTAGGACATAGAACGGAGGCGGAACAGCGGAACAGGGGACGGTTCTCTGTTTTAAAACAGAGAACCGTCCCCTGTTCTATTCTGTTCTACTATCTTTTTTGCGACGCTTAACGCACTCAGTCAACAAATATTCGATTTGCCCGTTTAGCGAACGAAAATCGTCTTCAGCCCAAGCAACTAACTCCTTCCAAAGGGAAGACGATAGCCTCAAAACCAGCTGTTTCTTTCCTTTTTTATCGTTTTCCATCTATCATCGTCCCACCCTTCCCTTTTTATTAATGCAGCAAACCACTGTTATGTCCTTTTTTGTGGATGCTGCATCTAGTTCCAGACATACTTTATTAATACAGTGAGCCACTGTTTACAATCGGTTGGGCATCTTTATTCCCGCAAAGAACAACCAATAAATTGCTGACCATTGCTGCTTTTCTCTCTTCATCAAGTTCTACAACATTGTTCTCACTCAACTTGGCAAGAGCCATCTCCACCATTCCAACAGCACCCTCAACAATTTTCTGCCTTGCATCAATGATAGCTGTAGCCTGCTGTCTCTGAAGCATTGCAGAAGCAATTTCCGGAGCATATGCTAGGTGAGTAATTCTAGCCTCAATTATCTCAAGACCTGCAATATCAACCTTGGATTGAAGCTCCTGCTTAATCTTTTCTGCGACCTCTGTACTGCTGCCACGAAGAGATTTTTCATTTTCGTCTTCTAAGGACGTGTCATAAGGATAAAACCGCACAGTATTACGCAGTGCCGAATCACACTGGATGGACAGGTACTCTTTATAGTTGTCTACATTAAAAACAGCTTTTGCAGTGTTAACAATCCTCCAGATTACTACAACCCCAATAATTACAGGGTTTCCTAGTTGGTCATTTATCTTTTGCTTTTCATTGTTTAAGGTCATGGCTTTAAGGGAGATTTTCTTATTCATAAAAGCACTCATGCTCGAAAGCTGTGCTGTAGCTTTAGCAGTCATTACTGCTGCGTTTTCGTCAACAATAGTGCCGGTAGATACGGATGATGCTGCAGCCGGATTGGTAGCTGTAACAAAAGGATTAACAAAGAAAAAACCCTCTCCCTTTAGTGTTCCATAGTATTTGCCAAAAAGAGTCAGTACAAGGGCTTCATTGGGCTTAAGCACTTTCAGACCCGCAAAAAGAATGGGACCTATAAGAAAAGAATATAGAGCTCCCGACACAATTAGCACTACACCAAGGGCAACCCTTTCCCCGCTGTCGGCAATTGTAATGCCCCAGATAAAGCACGCTATGGATGCAAGCATCAGAACAATGTTCATAAAAAGTACCGCCATGCCGTTTTTGCTCTTGGCAATAATTTCTTCATATTGCATGTTTCTTTCATTTAATTTAATGTCGGACATTTACAAAACCCCTTTCCCTTAAAATAATATGAATTAGTATCATTATGATATCACTTTGCTACTATTTTAATATTACCATAAGTTTTTTGGAATGTCAATATTCTCTGTTCAGCAAGCCACGGTAAAAGCATGAACCCATCTCCTGCCAATACTCTCACAAGAGAGTTTTTTAAAATGCCATTTCAGCATTTAATATTCAG
>JGI24709J26583_10001830_pt1 | contig 17847 bp, 10 predicted proteins | sample BioPla2DNA1_FD_26583 | JGI IMG/M metagenome (IMG submission 26583) | reverse complement strand
CGAAGGAACAGGAAAAAGTAATTCGATCTGCTTTTAGAGAGTCTATTCCTTTAGGTGATTCTCCACAGAAACAACAGAAAGCTAGAATGACGGGCAATATGAATAGCGCGTCTATGTTTCCTTTAAAAGACCCTTCGTTAGAAAAGATTTTAGGAACTTTTCCAGGATCTCTTGATGAATTAGATATGCCACCACAAATAGATTGTGAACCAATCTTAAAACGGTTCGATTTAGATGTTGGAGATTCTAAANAGACTACGAATTCTAATGAGGATCCAGCATCACCATGTACGAACATCAATGCACCAGATCACGTCTGGGAACAACTTAAAGATATGATTCCTTCAAAGCTCTGGAATGAAAAAGCGTCTAAAAGACATGCAGAGCTTCATCCAGACTGGCCAAAGAAATTTTTCAATCTTGGCACGTGTCCTATCTGTGCTATGATAGAAGAAGACGCGCTACAGTCTCAAGGTTCTTTAAGCTTTGATAGTTTAGAAAACACGGGTGTCTTAAGTGGCTTTTTAGATGAAAGTCTAGTCGGAGCTGGAGATTCAGGAGTAAGCCATTGTGCGGAAATTGAACTTAATTGGCTTAAGATTATTCTCGTCATAACTAAAGTTGTTAAGAGCTTAAAAAAGATAATTGATCTCGTAATTTCTATAGTCGTACCAGTCATAGATATTTTACACCTCGCTGTTGGGGCGTGGATAAGTCCGCCTAATATTCCACTCATTTATCAAAAAGTAGTGCAACAAATCACCGCGTCTATTGTTTTTATCATAGGAAGTCTGCTTCAATTATTATGGAATTTTTTAAATTTAGATTGTTATAGTGATCAGACAGAGTCCCTTATAAGACAAATAAAACAAGCGCTTTCAGCTTTCACAGGATTAGCTAGTGAATTTAATCCTAATGCAGTAGTTCTCTTAACGAATAAAATTAATGAAGAAGTTTTAAACCCACTCAATGATGTGATGAAAGAAGCTAATTCAAAGAAAGAAGAATGGGCCGATTTAGCTAAACAGATTCGCGATGGCTTTGGGGANCTTTTTAACGTAGATGACTTAAAAGCTCAAATAGAGCGAGACATTGTAAATGGAATAGCTTCGACGCCTCAAGTTGGAAAAGCTGCTTCAATTGTAGGACAAGCAAAAGATTTATATGATACTTCAATTCCAAAAGCTCTTCAAGCCATAAAAGAAATCGAAGACTTAAAAAATGTGAAAATAAAAATGCAAAAGAAAAATTCTCAAGCTGAGCTAATGCTCTCTGGACTAGAGTTCACNGTAACTCAAGCACCGGATCCAACAAGTGAAATTAATATGAAAGGGTAGAAAAATATGATTTTTGATANCANTAGATTCATTAATGACAAATATACGAGCTTAACGACTACAGGGTCTCTTTTTGAAAGGAACGAGTCTCGGACAGAAGATACATTTGCACAGTCTGCGATTTCTGAGCCTCTTATATCNGCTAAGATTGATAACAAAAATTGGTTTAATATCTTAATACAGAAACGGATTTCTTCTCAAGACACGACCATTTCAAAAACGGAAAAAGAAGAAAAAGAAATGCAATCGCTTCTTTCTGGTTCATTCTCTTATGGTGTTGATGAAGAGGCAAACGAGCTCATACGACAGTTAGATCAAGAAGCACAATTAAAATTTTTACAAATGTATTATGATTCCTATATGTCACCAGAAGCTTCAGACTTAAAGTGGAGACTTGGAGATGCAACTGGTGTCGTTATGGGCACAGCACATGATGATGAATTAGGAACTATTCAAGATGGCGCGATGTATACTAGGTCTAANTTCGCGGTTCCTTTTGAAAAATATTTTTGGAGCAATGGGAAGCTTAAAAAAACTACAAACCATTTTAGCACGCTCTTTTTTCCTCCTTATAGAGTCGGACCTAAATCTCCTATAAAAATTAGTAAAAAGCCTTCTCAAAATGATGGGAGCTCTTCATTTAATCTGGACACGTTTAAGTTAACACGTGCAGACTTTACTTATAGAGGAGCTGGCTTCAAAGCTATAAANGACAATATTCATTTTCTTCAATGGATCACTGAAGGAGTGACGGGAATCGTATCTACATACTTGACTGAATGGGACCTATCACTTTATATGCAAGAAGGACTGCTCACTCCTCAAGCAAATGGTGAGCCTCTAAAATTATATTTAAATTATCGTATAGAAAAAGATAACCCTCTTTCACATAATAAGCAATATCAAGGAGAAAAATCTCTCGTATTTAATGTGACAGGATCAGCAGTCTCAAAATTGTTCTATGACTGCCAGAGTCCATGGAGGCCTTCAGATCATCCTCATTCATCTTGGTGGGTACCTTATACGAAAGGAAAAGACTGGNACTTAAAAGATTTTGAGCTTAATGATGAAGAAGACCCTTCAAATAATATTAATATTAAATATATGAGCATTTATGATAGCAAATATTCGGCTTTTAACTACAGCTCAAATGAAATAAAAGATATCTTAAAACATCAAGATTATATTGGCACCATTTTAGGCTGTCATCCAAACTTTAAGCTAAAATATTATCAATCAATGTACTACACTTCTGGTGATAGTATGACCGACTTTGAAGTGAAGCTCAATGATATAATTAACCAAATAGCAGGAGCTGACAAAGGTGAAGCTAAAGAAAATGGGCTTTCTATTGACGACTTAGTTAGACTATCTAAAGAAGAAATGCTTCTAAATGGTGGTTACAGCGGCGGCCCGAGCCCAGCAGGCATAGATGCGTCAAGTGTTGCGAGTAGAATGGCCATCCAAGATGCTATAGATATACAAAATGCTGGTACAGGTAAAGTCTCAATGAGAACTATTCTAAGGAATATGACTCAAAAAAGAAAGGCTGGAATGAATCAGGGCCTTAAAACGGCAGAGATGGCGCAAAAGTCCGGACCATCTACTGGATCTATTACAGGGTATTCGAACCAAGCTTCAGATTTTTTAAATTCATTTTCTGGAAAGTTAGATGCGAGCGTTATGGCAAAATATCCAGGAATTAATCGCTTTTCTCCTGCATTATATGGTGGCCCTCATGGTGCCGAATATTCTCCATCGACTGGTCAAGCTTATTTTGATGAAAATAGTATTCTCATACGGAATGTTGCTAGAATAACACCCTCAGCAAAATATTATGAAAAAAATAATTCGAAATATCGAAACTCAAACTCAAATGGAAAGGAGCCTCGTGCAACTATCGATATGGCTCGGGCTGGCCTCCCAAATTTTAGACAAGACATTCAAGAAGTGCCTATACATGTAACTGAGTTTATAGATGAAGAATTAATTATTACAGGAAGCACCTTTTCTTTAAGATTTCCAACACATAAAAATGGGAAAGAAATCACATGGATTAAAAAAAGAAAAAGCTATTGGTTTTTTGGATGGAGATATCGCAACGTCTATGTTACGAAGACGAAGAGAATTAAAAAAGAAATGTCTTTCCCAGCTTATTATTCCTTTTCTAAAAATTCTTATGATGCATACCGTAGGGGATTAGACTTAAAAAAGAATTTAGAAAAAAGATTCAAAGTAACGAATTACAGGAGAGAAGGCACTCGGATGCGTTATACATTAGAGTATTCAGTCCTCTCTCGTGAAGCCGGCTATATTAGAATTGAATATCGTCCTTATAAGAACTATTTTTTACACGATATGCCAGACACGAAATGGTCAATATATCAACACACAGTTGGAAAAAATAGCACAAATAATAAGTCTTCTTCTTTTTGGAAAAATTTAAATGTCAAAGGCTTAAATGTAGACAACTCCACCAAAAATTTATTTTTGAAGTTGTTGTACAACACCACCAAAAATTTAATTAAAAGTAAAAATTATGTGCTTCGTTTTCAAAATAGCGAAACGGAAAGAAAAGTAATAACTTATATGTTAGGAATTAACAAAGGAAGAAATCCATCCGCCAAGCTTATTTTCTGTGAAGGAAACGAAGGTGGAAGATATTCAAAAGGACCGCGTAGTTTTTTTAGAGCACAGTGCACAGTAAAGTCTTTTCGGAACCAAGTGAGAACTCCCGTATACAGAAGATTTTTATGGTGGAGGTGGATAAGCCATTATAAAACAGTTTCTTATTATACTCCCTATATTGATGTTGATATGTCGACAGTAGACTTCTTCGAAGATAATGTTCACATAAAGCCCTATTCTAATAAGGACTTAAATGGTCATGATGTTCCAATTCATCTTCAGTCTATGGACGCAGCACGAACGGGAAAATTAATTGAAAGTAAATTCCACCCTCTTCAAAGATTTGAAGATCGAAAAGAAGACATCCTTAAAAATAATGGAAACACAGGTTTGTGGTCGTCTAGGTCTACTGTGGGGATAAGTGGAATAGGAATATTATCCTCTATTCAAGGAGTGGACCCAGTAGGACATACAAATCCTTTAGTGCGATTACCAGCAGGATCACTCGAAAAGCCAATTAAGTCATTGTCTTTTAAGACTCATAAAAAGTCGAAGTGGAGCTCTGTACAATGGAACACTATCAATAATATTACATGGTGGTCGCCAGAACCTAACATAAGTTATACATCATCACCAGTAGACGAAGGGCTTAAAAAAGCTATTTTAAATATGTATACTCGCGCGACGTTTTTCACTGACCAGAAAGATGGAGACTCAAAACCTCTCTTTGTTGGGCTAGATGTTCCCGTTAGAAATTTTTTGTCAGCTGTTGTTGGTCAACTTTCTTATTTTTATTTTCTTAAAGGATATGTTGACTCAGTAAGCTTTGAAGTTCTTCATGCCGCTTTAGACACCTGTGTGGATAAGTGTGTTCTTAAAGCGAGCGGAAGAGATGCGGAGGGAAATTCTGTCGATCCAGACAAAGATCACGTGCTTTATTCTTATTGGATAGAACAAGCTATCAAACTATTTGGAAATAAAAAAGATCTTACCAAAAACAAAAAAGCTCTACAATATGCAATAGAATTAAAAATAGTTAAACTTGAGGCGTGCATAGAACAACTAAAAACGTCTTGTGCAAAAAGTCTAGAAGACTGGTCATACAAGGAAATTCTTGATAGTTATAAAGTGGTTCAATCTGCAGAAAATATTTTCAAACGAGATGAAGTTGAAACATTCTTATTTTCATATTTACATATTTTATATAACTATAGATTCTTTTTTATCGCGAAGAGATTCAATAAGGAAGATGGTACTATGTGGATAATGCGAGCACTCGAATCCGTTATAGACCAAATAGTAAAAGGGCCTAATGCTATTGCACCTCCACCTCCTCCACTTTCTATGATGCTCAAAGATTTTCCGTCTTATAAAATAGCTTTTTATGAGCTTCAAAATAGCTCAGATGATAAAAGAGCGGCTCTTATCAATAACACTTTGCTAGAAGAAGATAGAATTAAAAAAGTGTATGTAAAAGTAGAATGGGTTGAAAAAGAAGATTATTTAAGATGGCTTCGATATAAAGATAATCCAATAGATAATTTTGAAGTTTCTGAAGTCATTAAAATTGAACATAACAAAATTGTCCGCTATGCGAAGAAGCCAGAAGACGGAATGTATCAACTCGTTTCAAAAGAGTGGACTAAAAATGAAATGGATAAACTTTGGAACAAAAATCATCCTGAGAAACCACGAGTGACTAAAGACTATGATGAAGTTAGTTTTAATATTAACTGGGGAGACTCTGAACACTTAACTCCGATAAGATGGAACATTTTTGACACCATTAATCTCAACGGGCTTTTAGAATATTCTTCCGCCTCAGTGTCTGCAGAAGAACTCGTTTGTCTCATAGAGGAAGGTGCTGATTTTTGGACGGTAAGTATTCCTGAACATCTTTTGCCACGCGCTACAGGATATCAAAATGAAATTAAGCTTGAAGCATATCGAGCACCTTTAGGAAGTGATGTTGGGAATGACGCTGCAATTTCGCTACTAGGTCCTTCTGCATACAGCGTGTACCCTATAGGCCTTGCGCCTGTTGGACCACCGAAGATTTCTTAGACGTGAATGTGAGAGACAGGCGTGACTGAAGGTCCATTAGTTCCGATAACGGGCGATGCACCAAGCACTCCGCCCAGTACTTTTCCCGTTTTTCCTAAAATGAGATCTTGAGCATCGAGCTCGATAGTCGGTGCTTTTATATGAACGTTGTCTGGTGTCAAAAGAACAAATGAGTGTGCAGTTGGTGAAGTTGGCGGATTTGCCGGCGAACCAACTCTCATAAAAATTTGTTGTTGTTGAATCGTAATTACGGAGCCGGCTGTATTTAATATGACGAATTCACCTGTCACATAATTAAAAGCTTGAAGCATTCCACCTTGAGAAGTGCTTACCCAATTTATTACGCTTAAATGATTATAGTCAAAATCTGTGAAAGGAACTCTACGTTGTGTCATGTATTCTTCAACATCTCCATGAGAATAGCTTTCTAAAAAGTCTTTTCCGACCTCTCCAAAAGAATTAACTTTTCCTAATACGTATCCTACCTGAAGATCTGGTGTGCATACGACCCAGACAAATTCTGCATTATCGCCATCCATTTCGTAGCTCAGTCCAGTGATAACTTGTCCTTTAAAGAAAGAAGGATATTCTGGAAGATCTTCAAATTCTTCTTCAGGTAAATCGGCGAGCTCAGGAAGAACCTGCAATTTTAATTTGTCATTGCCTGGGCCCAAGCATTTATAAATTTTAGCTTTTCTAAAAACGAGCTCATCTGAGTAAGAAGCTGCTTGTCTATTTTTAGTGTCATATTGATCATTAGAGTGCTTCATTAAATCTTTAAAATGCATATTCAAATCTCCTTTTTCTAAACCGTTTCGAACATCAACTCTTTTAGTCCTAAAGTTGTTGTTCCGTCATTTCCAACAAAGGTGGGTCTGATTAAAATCATTCTCGTCCAAAGTTGGTTCGATTTTTTTTCTGGGTCAGTAAAATGATCTAGCTCGTACACAAGCCATTTTCCAGACATCCAGTGTTTTTTCCATACGCCTTGTATAAGAACTTTTTCTAAAAAAATCTCAGCACAATCTCCTATAGATAAGACATCACCTGCAAATTTGGTGAAGACTTCGAGCTTGAAAAAAGTGTCTAATTTTTTTCCTAAATTATATATAAAGTAAAGAGAGTCATCTAATTGTCTATTTCTTAAAACATTTGTAGAAGTCCCGGCAACCTTAAGCATAAAATATTTATCAACAGGAAGAATATTTCCAAAAGAGCCGCCGCTTCTTTTTTGAAGCATATTTTTTATCGTTTTTCTTCCCGTGATTTGCGTGTTATTTCTTACATCTTCAAAAGCGAAAGATGGATAAAAATTCTGAGTTAAGTCATGACCGCCTATGGTGTAGTCCGCTTTAATAACAGAAAAGATTGCGTTTGGCTTAATATTAAAGTTTTTACAAATGGTGTTAGCTTCTTCTATAGATGCCGCTTCAGTAATACTCCCATCCGCTGGAAGTATAAGGGCTTTAGGGTTTTTAGAATACATGTTTTTAAATGACTTAAGATAGAAATCTCCAGCATCACTACAGAAAAAATGAACAGGCTGCAGGTCAGAGGTTGTAAAAGGAATAATTTTGTTTTGTATAAAATCCCAGTCCGTTTCACCTACTTTAAATCTTCTCGAGCTCGCATCATCAGTCACGTCGAAGTTTTTATTGTCGACTTCAAACGCGATTCCACGATCTTCACTTCTTAGAATTTTCTTAATAATTTCGGCATTATTTCCAGGCTTATATGCATGGTTTTTTATGTCTTTGTATAAGAACCAAGGATGCCCGAACCAAATCTTAAAGTTCCCTGCAAATATGTTTGGTGTGATACTGTTGTCGCCTTCCAGTTGTAAAATATAAAAAGGAGGAAATTTTAGTCCTTCTTCTCCAGTTTCAGGATTAAGCAGAACTATGTCGACAAGAGCGCCAACTTGAAGATTATTAAATTGAGCTAAAAGAAGACCGTCACTGTCATTGATTTCTATAAAGCCAAAAGGTAAACCATCTTCTATAGAGGACTTAATTCTAAGCCCTCTAATAGATCTATAGGGAATATACGTAATTTTGTTTAGGGTCACCTGACAAATTGAGAACTTCATAATAGTTAGTCTTGAGAAAAGAGAGTGAGATTACTCTTGAGCGTCGTCTGTGCCGTAAAGAAGCTCACTTAATTTTTTTTCTATCGACTCAGTCCTTTTCTTTGTGAGTTCAATTATTTTTTCTTTTTGTGCTTTTGATCTCTTATGAAAATCTCTGATAGCATTTCCAATACCTTTTTGAAGACCCGGTGTACCCGAATCGAACACCTTGTGCATTAATCTCGGGTTGTCTATTAAGAAGTAGTCTCTGCTTTTATTTTTCATTGTTCGAACGATATCTTCCGTTATTCTTTGAATTTCACATTCTAAATCTTTTTCGGAGCTTTCTAAGAAAAGAGACGAGTTTCTCAATTCATCAAACCTTCTTAGAAGAATACTGTTTAAGTCTCTAAATAAATAGAGTTCTAACACTTGTGCCATTCGGTTTATAGAATACTCTGTCGTCTCGTCATAAGAGTCCTGGAACTCAAGGCATAAGTGTTCTATCGCATTATGAAGTGCGACTTTTTTATTCTGTTCATTTTCACGGTTAAGCTCTTTATTACAAATGTCGACTTCTTTTAAGAAGTTCTCGTACTCATCCCCGATAATGCTTTTAATAAGATTTAAGTTTTTAAAAATATTAAAGTCATCTTTTTCTTTCTTTTTATTTTTAAATTTTATCGACTTATCTTTTAAGTTAACCGAAGACACATTAGGTAGAATCTTAACGAGCACGTATATAATAAGAAATATAAATACGAAGCCAAACACGAATGCAAAAATGATTCCAGGCGTTGTTGCAAAAAGTATTTCAAGAGTCTCTTTCATAATGAATTAGTTAAATGAATGCCCATAGTTTTAGCTATGGGCATTGATTTTTTTTTAGTCCTCTTGAGGAAGATTTTCTAAAATGAGTGTTACCGTTTCTGAGAAAGTGTACACTCGAACATCAACCTTGATTACGAAGTTACGTTGTGCTTTAGTTTGNTTATTATTTTGTCCAGCAATATCACACTTAGCATAAGACCAAATAGGAGAAGATCCACCTGTTCGTTTTGATAATATAGTATCAACTTGAGATTGTCGTAGTCCCATCCAATAATTATTTATCGGTTTCATAATTTGAGGTCTCATAACATTGTCTCTGATTTCTCGTTTTACCAATTGGAAAGAGAGTGAGTGTCCGAGCCAAGACCAGTCTGAAGTAAAGTTAGGATCTTGCGTCGTTTTCTGTGAGACTATCATTAAGCCGTCNTCAGAGGTGTATACTATTGGATTGATTCCTTTTATATCTAATGTTTTTAAGGCTTCATCTTCAAATGAGTATTTGCTTCGAAGTACATTCCGTTTAAGTTGTCCACCAAGGTCGCCAGAAATATTATACCAAGCAGGTGCCCATCCGCCGTGTTTCTTTTCAATGATTCTCATAATGTTACATCCAACATCACCAATAGGTTGGCACCAGTATTTTTTTCTAGTGACTGAGTCATACACTTCAAATTCTCCTGCATATTGAGCATTCGAATTTTGAGATACTCTTCCAGATACAACAACCCGTTGAGCTAATTGATCCGTTACAACATTTCGGTTATTTGGTACCAAAATCTTTGGAGAAATCACTGCTGCTAGATCATTTGCATTACTAATAGCTGCTAAATCTTTTTTAAGTGACTCTTGTCCGGTTGGTTCCATAAAAACGTATACATCATCGTATTCTGGGAGAGTGGCTTCTTCTAAGCCTTCTCGAATAATTGGTTCAAATGCATCTCTCCAAACTCCACCCACTTTGTTTTCTAGTTTATTCATCGTTACGAGAAGCGAACAATATCGGCTTCCTTCTATTGTGAAAACTTTTTCTCTTGGTGAGAGGCCGTCTTTATCTAAGTCGATTGGATCGATAACGCGCTTGTGTCTCCAGAATCCATTTTCGTCTAAGTCATCAGCATCATCACCGAACTTCTTAAGAACTCTTACCTCTAAAAATGATACGTCATCATCTTGTAAAATTTCTGGGAAATAAATATCTCCACCATAAGTGTCCTTTCCGTTGTCATCTAAAGAACCAGTAAATTCTCCACCTGAAATCGTTTTTCCAGGATATACTTCTTCTGAGCAACCAACAGTAAGCGTATTAAAGTTAGGATTTTTAGGAGCACTTTCATTGGTCATAAAACCTTTTTCATACTTCTTAAGACCTTCTTCATACCCATAAAGAGCAATGCTAGATTCTTCAGTAAGAAGGAGTCTAATATTTTTTTCACTTTCTACATAGAAAATTTTATGAAAAAGTTCTGGATTTAATGTTCCATATAAAGGAGCGTCACAACTAATATATTGTGTCACAAAATTTGCAGTCACGTTTTCATAGTAAGCTTTTCCATCGTCTGAACTATCTTCTGGAACATATTGTCCAATGTATGAAATTTTGCTTGAAGAAGCTGCATCATAAAAAACGACATATTCATTATTTTCCATGGCATTTTTTAGTTTATTCTTCTCATCGGTTCCTGATGGCTCAGTAACTCTCAATTTTCCAGTGGCATTAAACACCGATTCATCGAACGCAGCGTGTGGTAAAATCTTATCATAAAGATATTTATCATAGCCTATCATAGATATACGAACATTCGTTGGAATTTCGGTTTGACTTTTTTGCATGAAATATGCATAAGTTTCAGACTTAATAGATACTAAGAAGCTAAAAAGATCTTGAAGAGCTAATGGGATAGAGTAGCTTTCGCCTTCATTATCTAAGGTGATTCCATTAACGAGAAGATCCATGAGACCTTTAAAGTTNTCTTCACCAACTAAAGCGTCATAGTTCTTAGAACCGATCCATTCTCTTAAAGGATTAGATTCTTCATCTATGTCGTCTAAATTAAATCCGAAGTTTTTAAGAACAGCTGATTGTCCACTAAAAGTCCAAAGCTCTCCACTTTCTCCCCAATATACCGTTTCAGCGCCGGCTTTAGAAAGAATAGCTTCACCATCCGCGCTGCTAAACATAACATCATAAACGATTTCGGTGACATTAAGTTTATTGTTTTTAGTAATCGTTAAAGAATAGTTTTCTTCGTCATTGTGCAAATTCTAAAAAGCCGAATCCAGGCTCATCAACATCTGGAACATAATCTACGAGATCTGGCCCACGAAGTACTATAGTGCTTTTGGCAATATCGGAATTAAATACTTTTTCTTTCCCTGGTTGTACTTTTACTTTAAAAGCATTTCCAGTCGCGTCTTGTAACTCAAGTTTGTTTGAAATATTGTGGAATTTATAAAGTCCATTTTTAGTAAAATAAAATCCACCTAAAGTAGATGGGTAAGCTTCACTTGTTCCAGAAGGTGCCGAGATGTACAAAGGATACTCGGCATTAAATGCCTTTGCTTCTAAAAGATCTGGCCAATCCGCGGAGCCAACGCCCATAAGTGCATCAATAGCTTCATGACTTCCTTTTGGAAAGTAAGTAGCCCGTTGATTTCCTTTTGGTGCTCTACACACCATATACCCATTAAGAGGTTCGTCTGCTGCGACCATTACGAAAGAACTGTCTATATCTATAAACTGTAATCTCCAGCTTCGACGATTAGTAAATGCCATATTTTTCTCCTTAGTATTCTAAATCTATTAAATTAGTTTTCCGATTTTTGATAGTTACACGGCTACTTCACTTTTTTCCGCACGCAATGAAAAAGCGTGTTTTTTGGAAACATTTTATATCTTTCTAAAAGTTTTATGTCTGTTCCATACAGAAAGCTCTCGCTAAGTACTTGAACATAAGGACTTCTTAAACTTCCAACCTCATAAGAAGGCATTACTTCTTGTTCTGGCTCAGGAGGTCTTCTTCCAAGAGTTGGAACTTCGTGATCAAAATATTCTTCTGGTGAGCGAGCCTGATCAATTTTATCAAAAGGCCTCGAAACTCGCATGTACGTTATTGACTCATCTGGCGGAAGATTTGCCGATTCTTCATTAGATTCAAAAGGAGAACCTTCTGGTAAGACTACTCCTTCTGGTGGTGTCACAAAATATGCAACTGTAGTGCCTGGTGGAGCAATGAAGTTGAGCGAACTTAAAAATTCTTCTAAGCCATATTCGATGTTTTTTAAATACATTCTCTATGTTCTCCTTTTCCAGCCAACTATTCCGCCCAGGAAGCTTTTCCCGTATTGAGCGAAGATGAGACTGACTTTAAAATTTCTGACTGCTTTGCTTGATTCTGCTGGAGCCTAACATTTTCTGCCGACTTCCAATTAGTATGCATTATTGACCAGTCGGTCTCTGTGAGAGCTTTTTTTCCTACCTCAGGTTTTTCAAAACCTATTTTTATAAGAAGCTGTAGCATATCCGTACTGAAATTACCTTTTAAAATATAAAATTCTTGAAAAGGATTTTTTAGCGCTATTCCTTTGTAATCCTTTGAAGGCTTGATCAGCTTAAAATAAGGTCGACCTCCATCTAATAATGGAAACAAGTTTTTCTTATCCCACCAAAAGGCCTGTGCTGGTTTGCCCACTCCGTTCTCTTCGTTAATAACGACGCCAGGAGAATCAACTTTAACTAAATTGCTTATGAGACTACTAAGATTAGAAATGGTACCACTTGCAAGTTCGCTTTCTCGCAGACCACCAAAACGATCAGGTGCCGTTAGTGATTGTAAATAAAAATCTTCCCAAGCCATTAGATGACCCCTTCAGAATATGCATTATCGTCCGTTTCAAATAAAGATGCAAATTGGTCAAAATTTGGATGCGAAATTATTGGCATCATTTTTGATCCATCTTTAGTTTTATTTGACTTAGCAACTTTGTCTGCTATAAGAGAAGCAGCGTCCATAACTAATGCCATACCGGCTTGTCTCATATTTTTGCTAAATGTTTCTAAGTCTTTATAAAAGCCGAGCTGCTTTAAAACTTCATTTGAAAAAGAGTCACCATCTACTGCATAAAAGTCTCTGTTGTAGTTTTGAACGGACCACTGAATTTCACCAAGGGCTTTCACCAAGAAAGCGAGGCGATTAGATCTTTTTGGATCCATCCATTCTTCAACTTTCTTATTATCAATAGTTACTTTAGTCTGCTCTCCAAATATTTTCTTTCCGATTTGAAAAGCTTGAACGCCTGCCGAAGCTATTTTATAGTCTTCAAACGGACGGTAATTTATTTTAGGATCGGGACTATTTGACATAAAGGCATTTTGTAAGTNAGCAGGTCCCNNCACTTCACTGATGTTTGGATACATTGAGAGCGCGCCACCTATCGTTCTACAAAAAGCCGGCTTCACAGAAAATGCCTTTCCTCCTAAAAGAGAGCTTGCAAAGCTCGCATTTAAGTTCCAACAGCCGTCTTTATCTGGTGTGAGCGAAGATACATTTGTGAATAATACGGAATTTTGTTTATCATTTATTAGACTTTCACATTCGTTATGCACTCGAGATATAAGAGCTTTAGAACCTTTCACAAGCGGATTAAGCGGATATATAAGCAAGGTCGATTGGCCTACATTTTTTTCACCTACAGTTGCTAAACCACTTCTTTGATTTTGTGTTGTACTACCTGACTGTTCAAATGTTGCGTTATCTTCAAAGAGCCTTTCTTTACTAAAATCTGGAATGACCTCAATTCTTTCAAAGAGATGTTCATATTCGGAAAGTACCACGGATTCAAAACGGTCGATATTATAATCTTCATGCATGAGAACTATATTAGATACACCGGCTTCANAAAGGACTGGAATAAGTTGCTCTAACTCATCATAGTCGGTGCATTCAATTGCCGTAGGTTCCTGTTCTTCAAAAAGAACCCGTCTTAATTGTTTTTCACGGGTNTAACTATTGCCACCTTTAAAACATATAACTGCTGTATTCATGTTAATTAGTTCCTTGCAAATGAAAATCGAAGCTATTTAAATATTTGAAGATAAGTCTTTCAATAGGTATTTTTTGATGCTCTTTCACCTTTTCTAGGCAAAAATAAATCTTAACTATTTCAAAATAGAAAGATTCTTGACAATTATCGAGCCCACACACTTTAGTCATNTGGTGTCCCTTTTTCGGAGATCATTTTCGCCGACATTTCATTAATGAATTGAGAGAGCTTGTTGCAATTAATTCCATACTTAACGGAACTCACGTCATCATCTTGTAGAATTTCTTTTATTTCGTCCCATTTTTTNTGCTTGATATACTTAAAATAATAACAGAGCGCAATTTGAACGCTTTCTTTAAAAGACTCCCTATCTGGGAATTTGATCGTTCTTCCATTTATAATTTCGATAAGTTCGGCAAATTTCTCTGAGCCTAGTAATTCGTATATCTCGACAAGAACATATTTAGATTCATCTTTAGAGGCAATTCTTAAATAATGCAGCTTGATTAAGTCTTTAATAACTTCTTCAACCGGATTTTTCTTCAGAACATTATTTAACTTTTTCTGGAAAAAAGTTTTCTCATGCCCTTTTTTAGTGAGAATAGTATCCGTTGAAGAGTCTGTAGTTAACTCGTTTTCTTTAGTAATTTCCATAATTAACTAGTTCACATTTCACAAAATGAAAAGACTTTTCTTTTTGTGCTAGTTCGCCATGAAGTTTTTTTGAACTAAGATTGACTCTTTATTTGAATAGATAATGTCGAATGGCTTTTCACACGAGAAAGTTTCTTCTAATGGAAGTGCATATACATTTATAGTTACAAATTCTTTTATATACATTTCGATCTCAGTTGCAAGACTTGTTAAATTGGAGTCTCTTGAAAAAGATGCAGCTAAGATATCTCTAAGATCTTTTTCCAGAATATAGTCTAATGGAACAATCACATAGCCTGAAGCATAATCTATACTTTCTGGTGTGCTATAATTTTCTTTAAAAAGTATTTTACAATNTGGAACATATTGAGTATTTTTTCTATAACAAACATCTCCAAAAATGTTTTTATCAAAATTAAGAGACACTCTTTCAGTCGATAAAACTTCTTCTACAGGGAAAAGTTTATTATCCCCGTTTTCATCGGTGTGAAGTGGCCTGATTTCGAATGGCTCAGAACTAAAACTTTTCATTCGATGCATATAAGAAGGCGACGTTATTTTTCTATAAAGTTAAATTGAGCCGTTCTTACTTGTTGGTTATAAAAGTAGGGGCTATATTCGTCAAAAAAGTATAGCGTTTCTTCAAAACCAACATAGTTCTTGTTAAGTAGGTCGGGGACCTGAACGTTTGGATCTATTGGAAGGAGCTCAGCTTCAAGTAAAGNGGCTTCATTATGCAAAAGAGTTCTTTCATCTAAAAGAAAAAAAGATTTGTTTTCTGTTGGACGTTCTCTAAATAAAACGTCGGCTCGTACAACATAAGGAGCATTTACCCGGAAATTTTTAAAGCCAGGATTAATTTTTTTCTGAGCAAAAATTTCATCAAACTTGAAAGGAAAAGCGAGAAGGTTTTCACGTGCGTTTTCAAAAACGTTTTCCCCTTGCCATGAAGCCTTACTAAGAATTATTGGGTTTAAAGAGGCAGTCGTTTTAGCTTCTAGAAATACTTCAGAGTGTTTGTTAAAACTAAAATCTTGTGCAATGTCCACAATGTCGGACTTATAGTATGGCTTTTCAAAAGAAGTGCTAAATAAACTATATTTTGAAAGAATTCGAGGTATGATGTTCGCGGCTATCTCGTTCTCAGAAATAGAATCTGTTGTGTTTATGATAATGTTTGGCCTAATCTCGACCAGGTTAGGCTGTATAAAATCGAAAGAGTCATTCGGCGATATTGAATCTTGGAAAGCTTTGATAAGTGGATCAATGAGTTCTTCTTGTGGATTATCTAATTTGGTTCCATTAGACCGGAGAGCTGTGATAAGAAGTGACGTTCTATTCATGCTCAGTTCTTGAACAACGCCATTTTCTATTAAGTCGTTTGTTCTCGTATAAGGTTTTGCGCTGAACACATCGGATTGAAAAATTTTACAATGAAGCAAGCTCACTGGACTGTTTTTCATAATTTGTTCATAGTAGTTACTTTTAGTCGCAGTTGAATAGGACTGTAAATAAGAAGCGGGCGCGTTTTCACGGATATCCTCTTCATCTTGAATGTCGTGCCCTCCCATAATTGGAGACGTATTGATCACGCTTAAAAACTTCGTTTGTGCATTCGTCCTTGGATCTACTTGGACGTATCCAGGAGGAAAAATTATCTGAGTGACTTGAAATCTTTCTAAAACATTTCCATTAGCGCCTTCCGTTTCAATGTATTCAACTTTTACGTTTGAACCTTCCGGAATCATTTGGCCCGTTATGCCGTCACCAAATTTTATAAGTACTTTATCTTCGTTATTTAAGATCTTGGCCTCAAAGACTTTATCATAAGGACCTGCTAATCTAATATTTTCAATTTTTTCCCACACTTCGACCTTATCAGGATCTCCGCCTTGAGGAGTTATTATGACTTTAAAATAGTCTTCAGAAATTATATTACTCGCATTTTCAACGTTAAGAGAAGATATAGCGAAAGATTCAAATCGAGTAGAGCTCGCGGTTCCGAAGTCGACCGTTCTTTTTATACCTTGCATGACGGGCACTTTAACATACTTAATGCCGTCCCAGCCACCGGCTTTTATAAAGTCGGCATATTTTTGCTCGTTGCTTTTTATTTGTGAGAAAGGCTCTTTAAGTGCACGTGACTCAACCGTTTCGACTGAGAAAAAATTGAGGCCTTTACTCGTTTTAAAGATTGTGCCTTTTGGGATAATATATGAGGTGTCAGCTGTCCACGGAACAAGAGACGACTTTTCTATATAAGACGCTTGTGCATTTTTTTGAAGGTCGTCATAATCGGAAGCTTGCCCTAGGTCGAAAAAAGTTGACCCAAAGTTTCCAAGTCTTTCTTTTCCTTCAACATCGGTGTGTGATACAACAACGTGGCCTATTGACGACTTTGGAAGTTGGCGCTTGTATCCAATGAGGTCTGCTTGGTGAGTGAGGCTGCTCATATTTCGAGCATTCCTCCATTTTTTTTCGTTATATAAATATTCTAAGTATCGAGCTAACTCTGCGTTTCCTTCGGCTATTACACTAATTAAGTTTCCAATTGTGCCAACACCGAGAATGTTGGCCCAGTCTTCTTTTACCTGAAGTCTTTGTGTGAGTCGCTGTGCTATTGCTAATTGGTCAAATCGTTTAATAAGTCTAATCTCCCTTCTTCTTAGAAGTCTTCTAAGAAGTCTTCTAAGAAGTTAGTTAGATTTTTATGTCGAGAAAATGCTTGCAGACTTTACGGATTACTGTTGCAATCCACCGTCAGTAATTCTCCAGCCTTTATCAACTAGAACTTGTCTCGCATTCACAGACGCACTCGAATANTTTGANTTGCCTCCGTGGAATCTTACACCTGACTTAACATCTTGTTTAGACCATCCGATGAGAAGTTTGTCATAGTTTGCAGTGGAGAGGGTGGCTCCGTTGAACATATAGCTCATAGTAGTAACTTTACTTACATTCCAGCCACTTATGTCTTGGTTGAAGCTTGTGGCATTGTAAAACATAAAATTCATATTAGTAACATTACTTACATCCCAATTGCTTATATCTTGGTTAAATCTTTTGGCACTGTAAAACATAGTACTCATGTCAGTAACGTTACTTGTATTCCAGCTGCTTAGATCCTGGTTAAAGCTTGTGGCACCATCAAACATATTGCTTATATTAGTAACATTACTTGTATCCCAATTGCTTATATCTGAGTCGAAGCTCGTGGCTCCGGCA
>JGI24709J26583_10001826_pt1 | contig 17880 bp, 18 predicted proteins | sample BioPla2DNA1_FD_26583 | JGI IMG/M metagenome (IMG submission 26583) | reverse complement strand
CCGCATAAAAATGTACAAGTTGAACCTTCTATATTGTCAAAAGATACACAAATAACCGGTATAAATAAGATGAGTTCGACGGAAAAGAAGGCTTCAGTTTTATGCAGTTTTTGTAGGGTCGGTAAAAGTCCCCTGTATCACTGGAGCAATAAGGGAAAACCTAAAATATGCCATATCAATGGCAGCTTTGTCAGTAATGCAAATATAAGCGTAGAAGTTGATAACTTTGATGCAGCCTACGGCAAAATCGAGTATATAATTTCCAATGTAGGATATGTCCAGGAATCAAAAATAAATAAGACAAAACACTATGTAGATAATAAAGAAGTTCTCGTTACAAGCGGAGTAATAATTATAAGAGTTGATTCAGATAAATTCAGCAGCGTACTAAAAGATATAAAAGGTCTGGGCTTATTGACTGATGAAAACATAAAAACTGACGATGTTACTGAAAAATTCTTTGATATTGATTCTAGATTAAGACTTATCAGATATGAAGAAAGCAGACTTGAAGAATATTTGAAAAAAATTCAAGACCCCGATACCATATTTAAAACCGAAAAAAGACTAACTGAAATAAGACACGAAATTGAACAACTTACTGGCACTCTAAACAAACTTTCTAACTTAGTTAAACTCTCAACCATCACAATANACATGAATGAAAAAGCTCCCGATTCTAAAATAGAACCTGTTGAACCTACATATGTCAGCAAACTAAAAGACAACTTTTTAGATAGCCTCAGCGGAGTAATAGAATTTTTAGGAAACCTTCTTATAATCGTAGTTGCTGCATTACCGGTATTGGTACTCTTAGGACTAATGCTTCTAATAGTATACTTTGTAAGCAAAAAGTTCTTAAAGCTCAAAATTAAGAAGCCGGAGAAGAAATCTGACAATACTGAGAACGAATGATATTGTTACATAAACAGATAGCTTAAGAAAATGACAAAGCAGGCATTGTTGAGCCTGCTTTGTCATTTTTTTNTTATGCCCTTGCTAACCAGGCGGTCCTTCACAGGATATGCCCAGTAATTTTAGACGTAATTTTCTATAGCATTTTATCTAAAGTTTATCTGTAATTTATGCCATGGCTTAATCTTCCTTCATGATTTCACCGTGATGTGAGCACGTTAATCAAAATACTCCAATTTAAGAATAATAATTTATTCTTTTGAAATGCTAATATATAGTTGAGGTTTTTATAAAAGAAAACCGTTTAAGGAGGAATATAATGGAAACAACAACTTTCAATGTCCCCACACTTTCATGCAGTGCTTGCTCACGCAAGATTGAGGAAGGTGTAAAAGAATTAAAGGGAATTGTGAATGTATCTTCTGACCTCAAAAGCCAGCATATTAATGTGGATTACAATCCTTCGGACATAACCCCGCAGGAAATAAAGAAGCACATATCCGCAATGGGGTATGAAATAATTTAGCAAGTGCACCGTAATTGGAAATATGATACGTAACAGGGAATATAAGTTGTTTTCACAAAACTATGGAGGCACCTTTGGTACAATTTACTCATAGGCAAGGGTGCCTCTTGAAAGCATCACAAGTCCAACATGAATCGTGCCTCTGAAGGCTATTTATCCATATCCTTTAACGCCTTTATAATTGATTTCTCCTGATTGTCTATATGGATTTGGGCATGCCTTTTGGCCTCTTCCACATCATGCATTGAAATGGCTTCAAAAATGCATTGATGCTCCTTAATAAGATCCTTGAGATTGCTGTAATCCTTCATATATATCACCCTGAACCTCTGAATCTGCTCCCTGAGATTACTGGAGATTTGAATGAGCCTTTCGTTTCTGGAAGCACGGTAAATCAAATCGTGAAACTCCACATCCTTTTTTATCGACCCTTGCAAATTGCCCTTATGCACATAAGACTCAAATTGTGACTGTATGTGGCTCAAATCCTTTATCTCTTCATCGGTTATTCTCTCGGCCGCAAGACTGGTGGCCATTCCATCGAGAGTAGCTCTGACCTCCAAAACATCCATAATGTCTTTAGCCGAAAGCTCAGCAACATGTGCTCCTTTCCTTGGGAGCATGTTAACCAGCCCTTCAAGCTCCAACTTCCTAATTGCTTCTCTTACCGGAGTACGGCTGACTCCCATCTTTTCTGCCAGCTTAACCTCCATTAACCTTTCCCCCGGTTTTAGCTCTCCGGAAATAATCGCTTCTCTGAGAGTATTAAAAACTACTTCCCTTAAGGGTTTATAATCATTGAGATTTACCTTTGAAAGCTTTCCAGCCATTTTGTCTCATCTCTCCTCACATAACGTTTCTGTTAAAAAACAATCCCACTTATTTTTCTTTAATTTTTCATAGGCATATTCTGCCTTCGCACGGTCTTCAAATATTCCAAAAACAGAAGGACCACTCCCACTCATCATACTTCCTAAAGCCCCAAGTCTTATAAGTTCTTCTTTTATTTCCTTTATGACTTTATACTTTTCTATTGTAACAGACTCCAGTACGTTTTTCATGTTCTGTGCTACACATGCCCTATCCTTACTGGAAATTGCTTTTATCAGCAAGTGTGTATCCGGTCTGAAAGGAACCCTGCTAAGCTCCAAGTTTTTATATACCCACGCTGTAGATACTCCAATTTCAGGTTTAACCAATACAATATCAACCTTCGAAAAGGAATCCAACTCAGTGAGCACTTCCCCTATGCCCTGTGCAAGCATAGTTCCTCCCTTTACGCAAAAAGGAACATCTGCACCCACCTGTTTGCCAACAGCCATGAGTTCATCTTCTCCAAGATCTAATGAAAACAGTGCATTCATACCTTTGAGCACAGCCGCAGCATCGGCACTTCCCCCCGCCAAGCCTGCAGCAACAGGAATGTTCTTTGTGATGTTAATGCAAACACCCCTGTCAATGTTATACTCCTTCATAAGGAGGCTTGCCGCTTTATATGCAATATTATCGGCTCCTGTCGGTATCCAGGGCTTGTTAGACACAATCTCAATGCCTCTGTCCCTTATTTCAAGGATAACCCTGTCATGCAGGGCTATGGTCTGCATAATCATCTTTACATCATGGTAGCCATCGGGTCTCTTCCCAATAATGTCTATAGATAAATTTATTTTAGCATATGCATTCAAGCTGAACGATTCCATTTTACACCCTTTGCTTTATAACACCTCGGTTCAAAGAAAATTTTTCTACTGTAGAAATTTTTTCTTACCACAGCGGTGTTTCAACGAGGCTAAATATATGCTCACTGCCTGAAAGGCTAATCGGTACTCGCCACTTATAAAAGTTTTGGATATCTACCGCCTCGTTATAATATGCCGACGTTTTTAATATTTTTATTAATTATATACAATACGGATTCCTTTTTCAAGAATATATGCTCTTGAGTGCATTAAATAAATGTGAAGAAGAATATACGTGAAAACCAAGTAAAGGACTTGAAATTGAAAAATCAAGTCCTTTTTTAGTGGGATCTCACCAAGTGAAATGACCAAAGAGCGATGGAGGCTCGATATCCCGGAGCTTTTATTAATAATTATATGCTTAACTTATTTTCCTTGGAACCATAATTTGCTGCCCAACCTCAATTACATCATCCCGATTAATCTCATTAACCCTGCATATGTCTTCCACCGTTGTACAATACCTTTTTGCAATTTTCCATAGGTTATCTTCGGGCTGTGCAAAGTATATTGTAATACTGGGGTATTTATTGAGACATCTCTCCTCAACAGGGCTTTCCGTGATGTCTGCAATAAAGGAAATGTCCATAGGATCTATAATCTTAACATTTATGTTTAACACAATTCTTATCTCAACTTCATTTGCTGAAAGCATGCTGTAGTTGCAGTGCTCAACCTCCATATCCACATCACACTTTGTACCGGGTTTTATGCCGTCAACCTCGATTCTTTGATTAAAGGGTAATTCACTGTTATATGAAAACACAGGCTGTTCAGTGTTGTTTGCTACATAAAGGATACTGCTTTTTACAGCCCCCTGCAAATCCACAAAACCGTTCTCGCAATTATACTCAAATAGGCTGGGTTTGCACAGAACGTTAAACACCTCAGAAATATCCGGGCTGTTTCCATCAAGGGTCACAATTTCCTTCAGTGATACCTGGCTCTTTTCCTTGCTTATAAACCTATTGATTTTCAACAGCTGCCTGTCATAATCAATACGTGATTTTAAGCCGTAAGCATCGGATATGATTTCCATAGCTCGCTTATCCGTTGCCCTGGCATCAAGACTTACTGCTATCTCTGCCTTCAATACCCTCAATTCTCCGTCGCTGTCTTCGGAAGGACTGAAAAATACATTTTTAATACCATAGTCTACCTCGCACTCTGACCTTTCTCCTATGCCCGGTAGATCAATAAACTGGGCAAAGGGGATCTCGTGCTCCATAAACTGAATACTTCTTTCCTCATTATCGCCTATGTAAAGTGTCAATATATTTATATCTCCTTTGGCAATAATCTTGTTGTCATCAATTCTACAATCTTTTCCCACTATTTTAACGTCACTTCTTAGTATTTCCTTAATAGGAGGCTTTCCCACCGGAATTTCCAGATCTTCCTCCGCATTATATAAAACATTGTTTTCTCCAAGATAGCAATACATATCCACTTTATCCTTCAAGATCTGTATGCCTTCGACTCCCCTTATATCATTGATAAACTCTTGGTCAATTTCATCCATGACTTTTGCACTTATTTTTAAAATGGTTTTTACATTGATTTTTCTTCCATTCAGTATTTTATAATCGATGTGCTCTACTTCACACCTTGCCTTTGTTTTCATTCCCGACCGGGCATCGAAAACGTCAACACCATAGGAAAAATCACCTGTGGTATTTATACTCTTTGCGGCTTGCTCATCGTCGTCCGAGATGTAAAGTATCTTATATCGAAGGGTACCATCCACATGTACCCTGTCCTGTGAAGCTTCAGATTCTACTGTCACTACCTCTCCATCTAAAAGAAGAATTCTTGCCACATCCGGATTAATGTCCGGTACGATTATATCATGCTCAACAATTGTCTGTGTTGAGTCTTCACCTATAACATAACTGATTTTTGCGGACTCTCTTACAGTTTCAAGGGACATTCCTCATCCTCCTCTTACACATTAATAAATATCAAATTGCACTCACCAAATCTCAACTAACCCAGGGTCACTGCGAAACAAATACCTGACTATTAATATATATTGACAGGTCTTATAAAATATGCTTTTGGCAAGAATAAATGTTTAATTTTTTTGATTTAGATTAATAATTTAATTAGTCCGCCTTGTATATAAACTAAAGTTTTAATTATTTGAGTGAAGAAAAATGCCCCCATAATCAAAAGCTCATAGGCATCGAGCCCATGAGCTTTTTGGTCATTTCATTTCGTAAAATCCCACTAATTAAAAGAACCGGATCATAAAATCCGATTCTTTTTCGTCAGGAAAACCTGTTAATCTAATCCTCTATACATTTAAACACCTTTTAGCTTACATGTATCTTTCTGTTATCCTTGCAAACTACTATTTCAACTGCTTTCGTAAGTATGTCCGTATAACTGTAAGATACTCTCCTTGTTGCTTCATAATCATTTTCAAATTTCACTACGAAGATGCTAGGATAGGTGTTTTCGAGTATTCCCTCTTTAATAAATGCCTTTTTTCTTCCCTTATTGGCTTTAAGTTGAATTTTCTGGCCAATGCAGGTCTCTATATCTTTTCTAATCTGAAACAGGTTACTCTTCTCTGTCATTAAATCACCTCATCTTCTGTTTGCAATCATTATATCATAACAACCTCTGCTTGTCAAAGAAAAGTATATATTATAACAGGGGTAATTTGCATGTGTCAAGCTTTTTTTTGCAATGGTTTAGTTACATCTAATTCCTCTAAACCTTATTAGTACAAAATATTGTTTGTTTGTCTGTAAGTTCATCAATATCTAGTATGTCCATTCCAAAAAATTCTATCCAAATTTATTAACCCATAACGAGGCAATACTTTTCCTCCGCCTCTAAAGGTAGCAGGCAACCTATAAACCTATGAATTATAAATTCGATGGTTCTTGGGGAAAACCATCTCTGTATTTCCCTCTTGTTTCTATACCTCCTATGCCTTTTGTTCCTGTAATTGTTTTTTGTATAACCTCACGAGGTTTTACTATTTGATTTATACTTGTAAAGGCAATTCTTTCACATACCATCACAGGATCAAGGGCATGAATAAGTACCCTATAGGGGGAACTTGCATAATTTGCACCAGCTTCAATCAATTTGTTGTACATGGACTGGCATGCACCAGCAAAAATAACCAAACTGTCAAGGTCACTGTCAAAGCGTCTTGCCGCCTTAACCGAATCAATAAAGTATTTCGAATTTCTATAGTTATTTAAATCCTCATACCCTTTTTCACTTTTAATTACTCCATCATGTCCTGTCAACACGAGAATATCAGGTTTGTAATCTATCAACAGGTCATATATTTTTAATGGCTGTTCTTTCTCCTTTACATATACCCCCACAGCATCAATACCGAATTTTTTGTATGATGCAAGGCAGGTGCCTAAATAATCATTATCCCCATCAATATGAAGCACCCTACCAGGCCTTGAAAAGTTCTTATCTCCTTCTTTAGAAGTTGTGCGAAAGAATTTTTTTTTTTGCTTTTTAAATGTAGATGCGGTTATGTTCCGAACCTTTTCATCCACCGACATATTGACCCTTGCATTATATTCCCTGACATAACTTTCCGGTTGTATCATGAGATCTGATTCTGGTGCATCAGCCTCCAACCTATAACAGATGCCTTTTAGTATTGCTACTCTTTTTCCTCCCTCATTTTTTATATCAGCAACCTTAAACAGTATATCGGAACCATAGGATTTTCTTGCTACAATATCTCCAATTTTAAAATCCATAAATACCACCCTAATTTTTATTCTCTCTACTATACATAATATGTTTTAAGGGGTTCATTTGTGAGAGCTATTGAAATACTATACCAACAAAGGATATAATGAATTATATTGTAAAAGTATCCTTATTACTGTCTGACTTTTATACAAGGAGGGAAAAACCATGTTAACAGATATTCAAATAGCCCAATTATGCAAAATGAAGCCAATAAATCAAATTGCCTCAGAACTTGGCATAAAGGATGATGAGCTTGAGCTCTACGGTAAATATAAAGCAAAACTAACCGACGATCTTTGGGAAAGGGTAAAGGATAGACCTGACGGTAAATTAGTTCTTGTTACAGCCATAAACCCCACCCCTGCCGGTGAAGGAAAAACCACAACCACCGTTGGGCTTGGTCAAGCAATGGCTAAGATAGGGAAAAAAGCAATAATCGCTTTGAGGGAACCCTCTTTAGGTCCAGTCATGGGAATAAAAGGCGGTGCTGCTGGAGGCGGATATTCCCAGGTAGTACCCATGGAAGATATAAACTTACACTTCACAGGGGATATGCATGCCATAACAGCGGCAAACAATCTTCTCTCTGCTGCTATTGATAACCATATACAGCAGGGTAATGCACTTGGTATCGATCCAAGGCAGATAATCTGGAAAAGGGCAATGGACATGAATGACCGTGCCTTAAGAAATATCATTGTAGGCTTGGGAGGTAAAATAAACGGCACTCCTAGGGAAGATAGCTTTTTAATAACCGTGGCATCGGAAATTATGGCTATTCTCTGTCTCTCTACAGGAATTATGGATCTAAAAGATCGGCTCGGCAAAATAATAATTGGATACACCTACGATGGAAAACCCGTTTCAGCCCGGGATCTTAAGGTTAACGGTGCAATGGCTCTCTTATTAAAGGATGCCATAAAGCCTAACTTGGTACAGACCCTTGAAAACACGCCCGCACTTATGCACGGCGGTCCTTTTGCCAACATAGCCCACGGATGCAATAGCATTATAGCAACAAGGATTGGGCTGAAGCTTGCTGACTATTGCATTACAGAGGCCGGCTTCGGTGCTGATTTAGGTGCCGAAAAGTTCTTAAACATCAAATGCAGGTATGCGGGTTTAAAGCCAGATGCTGTGGTTCTTGTGGCTACAATAAGAGCCTTAAAGTATAACGGCGGTGTAAAAAAAGATATGCTGGCTACCCCTGATTTAAATGCCCTGAAGAAGGGATTTGTAAACCTTGAAAAACATGTGGAAAACATTACAAAATTTGGAGTCCCTGTTATTGTAGCCATTAATCACTTTTCCACCGATTCGGATGAAGAAACGGATTTCATTAAAAAGAAATGCGAAAGTCTGGACGTGGAGGTATCTTTTTCCAATGTTTTTGCCATGGGAGGAGAAGGTGGCCGGGAGCTTGCCGAAAAACTGGTTAAACTTATTGAAAATCAGAAAACTGATTTTAGATACCTTTATGATACCGACAGCACAATAAAGCAAAAAATAGAAACAATTGCAAAGGAAATATACGGGGCTAGAAGTGTTGTTTACTTACCCGCAGCAGAAAAAGCCATTGAAAAAATCCAGTCCCTTAACATGGATAAACTCCCCATTTGCATGGCTAAAACCCAGTATTCATTATCTGACAATCCTTCGCTCCTTGGAAGACCGGAAGGATTTGATATAACGGTGAGAGAAATAAAACTCTCTGCCGGTGCAGGATTTATTGTTGCAATCACTGGTGATATCATGACAATGCCCGGGCTTCCAAAGACCCCGGCAGCAGAGAAAATTGATATAGATGAAAAGGGCGTAATTACCGGATTGTTTTAACAACAGGGTTTTGGATAAAGGCCAACACGTAGTTGGGGCATTTATGAGCTCTTTAAACGGCTGGATGTTGCACTGAATGTTACGTGGGATATTATATTGGATGTTGTGCGGTATGCTGCACACGATGTTGCACGGGACGTGGTGCGGTATGTTGCACGCGATGTTGCACGGGACGTGGTGCGGGACGTTACGTTGAATATTATTTAGAGTGAAGAAAAATGTTCCGGAAACTTAAGTTTGTGAAATATTTTTCTTCACTTTTATTTAATTCATCCATTTTAAACTTCAATGCATCCATTTTAAACTTCACCAGTTTATCAATTGAAAAACCCGTGTCCCTTTTTATTTTCACAACTCAAACTCCTTAAGGAATTCTTTCTGGTACTCAATTTCTTCAATCACCTCATTGAACCTGTGCATAAAACTTTTTCCTCTTTTGCTTCGCCGGCTGTTATAGTATTTGTTTATAACTCTCCAAAATTTTTGCGGAAACTGCAGCATTATTTTCATAACATCAAACTCTTCCTGCGTAATGGGTTCAACAGATGTGTATGCGTCAATTATTATTTTTGCCTCTTTTACATCCCAATTGCATTTTCTCAGCTTTCTCCTTAAAAGGTTTACAACATCATACATCTTTATTTCAAAACTGCAGAAATCAAAGTTTATAACCGATATCTCCCCTTCGCCGCATAGGATATTGCAGTGACTATAATCATGGTGGCAAAAGGATTTTTCCTTTCTACACCTATCAACAATTTCATTATATCCGGAAAGATTAATTTTATTAACCGCATCTTGACCCAGTTCATAAAAATAATCAATATACTTGAGTATAAGGTAGTCAAATTTGCCCTTCTCCCTTTGTGCAATCTTTTTTGCACGTTTTATTTCCTCAAGCCTTTTGTTAAAATAAACAGGCATATTGCCAAGATCATCTCTTATCAAACTGTTTTGGGGAGGAACATACCCTTTTGAAGCCTTGTGCAGCATCGCCAGTGTTTTAGACACCCTTATCACATCTTCCATCCTGTTAAGATCGCATTCCCTTCCTTTTATCTCCTCTCTAACAGTGTAATATTCACCGTTTATAAGCCCAAAGGGCTTCTCTTCCTTCGTGCATAAGTATCTATCTATATTTTTAAATCCGTTATTATATAAATGTTCTTTTGCACCATGTACGAACATTATCCGTTCCGGTGAAAAATTCATATTTTTTAGAATCTTATTACCCTCAGGTGTTTCAATAACATAATAGTTTTTTACCGGATAAATTTTTTCTACACATAAATTATATAGCCTTGATATTTCCTTCTCTATATCCTGCATTTTTTGTAACCCCCATACCATTATCTTTGCTTTATTTGAATGCAGAAAACATCCTAGAAATATGCATTCAACAGCTTCAAACGATGTAAGAAAATTTTTCTATCAACGAAAAATTTTCTTTGAACCCAAGTGCTATAATAGTTATAATATTTACACGTCCTAAAATTTAGAACAGGGTACATTAAATAAATGTGAAGAAAATATTTCACAAACTTAAGTTTTGCAAGTGCAGACCAATTTTTTCCCAGCGTTTAATACTGTTATGAAAAAATAGGAAGAGATAATTGTTATCAGTGGAATAAGAGGAAATGCATATCTGTCAAAAGCCATATACACACAGTGTACTGCAGTGTAATAAAGCAGAAGCATTATAATGAGACTGTATCTTTTAAGGCTTTTAAAGAGTAAAATCAATATACCTAAAATAGATGAGAAAATTAAAAAATAGTGATTGAGTATTACAAAGTTCGATGAAATTCCGAAAAATTGTTTCCAGTAAAACACAGTTCCCCATAACAGCCATGCCTTGTCTATGGTATACCATTTAAGGTATCTCCAGAAATCTTTTTTAAACCCTTGCTTTATCCTCATTTTTGCAACTTCTACCTCTGTCTCGTTTGTCTCAAAGGCGTTTTTTCCCAGTTTGTAATACACTACATTTTCCGGCGTTTGCTCGTAATTTATATAAGTCCCTTGGAGAAAAGGGTTTCCGCTAGATGCTGCAAGGGGTATAAATTCTCCGTACTCCAAGTAATTTCTTATCCACCAGGGTGACATTATAACAGCAAACATAATAAACATAATGCTCCCCAGCTTTACCATTTCCACAACCTTCAAACGCTTCTCCCAGAACAGGTAAATGAAAAGCATTACTGGATAGAGGGCGATGGTGGGTCTGCATAAAGTAATTACAGCCCAGAGGACACCTAAAAGTGCAAAGCGTGCTTTATTCGGTCTTTTTGCAATCAAGAGGCTTGAATAAATCAACAGGCACAAAAGCATCGTAAAAAGGGTTTCTGTAAGCACAAAACCGACAGTTATTATATTAGGGATATAAAAGGCAACAAAAAAAGAAGCCAATAATCCCACCTTCTCGTTGAAGAGTTCCTTTGCGATAAGATAAGTTAACAGTATTGTTACACAGCTAAAAACCGCCTGTATAATTCTTACTGCCTGAATTCCACGTAAACCGTAGCCAAACACCTTGAATATCAACGCAATGAAAAATGGGTAGGTTGGTGTTACAAACACCGTTGGCTCGTTTAAATTGTGGAATGTATAAATACCTCTTTTTATAAGAACTACAGCACTTTTAACGTAGTTTAGGTCATCACTTGAAAGGGTTAATCTGTTTTGATATTTTAAAATCAAAACAAGTTCTATAATAAAGGATATTAGTATAATTACTCCCAAGATAAGGTGTACTTTATTTTTATACTTCATTCTTTTATACTCCGTATGCATTATATACAGTCCTTTAAACACAACTAATTTTTATTCTTCTATAATGTTCTATATTGTTTTATGGCCTCATTTTGGCAATGTTGTGGTGTGAAATTTTGTCAGATAATAAGAAAGGATACCAGTACTAGCATCCCTTTACTGAACAATTATTATTTTATCCATTAATGCATTATTTAAACATAACAGTCTTTAAGGCAAACAACTTTCCTGTCCAAGTTATTGATTTTTTTATCAACCACAAAAAGAGAGTTAATCTTTTCTAATAATTTTTTTTCGACACATATATCAATTCTCTCTTTTTTCAGTATATCCCTTATAAAGTTCAGCTTAATTCCTGTAAGAGAATTATAAGTGTGTCCATCTATCCTCCCCTTTAAATAATAGACTTGACACAATTCAATGAAACGAACAGATTCTTCTAGGAGTCTCTTTTTTATATACTCCATATTTGTAGTTCACCCCTTCAGATATATTATTTCAAGCGAATGTTTTCCCTAATTAATACCATTTAAATTCATCTTCTGTTTCTGCAATTTTTATTTGTTTCTCTTTATGAATCTCTCTATTTTGTAATATCTTATTAATTAGCATGTTTGTTTGTCTATATACTTTAGTATTCTTTACCCCTTTGTATACAACGATAACATCAACTTAATATATCCCTGCCAGCAACCAATTACTTTTCTAACTTTAAAATAAAATAATCTGAAATTATAGTGACAAATTAATGATCTTTCCCACGTAATGTTATACTATAAATTACACCTTGTCAATAATTGGCTTCAAAAAAATAAATATTTCCCTTTGAAAAATTCATCCAGTTGTATTAAGATTATGTCATATTACATATATATGTTTATATTTGTTTGATTTGAATATTATTTGGTTCAAGGTGGGTATTATGAGCAATTTAGGTTCACTATTTCGAGAAATAAGAATGAGTAAGAAATGGTCTATCCGGCAAGCAGCAAAAAAAATGGGAATCAGTTATTCATATTTAAGTATTCTTGAAAAGGGAGTTGATCCCCGTACTGGCAAGGATTCCAATCCAAAGCCGGAAACATTAAAGATTATTTCAAGGGCGTATGACTATCCTTATGAAGAACTAATGAAAGCAGCAGGGTACTTGGGTGATGATAACAGTATACCCAGAAAGTTTTCTTTGGATATTTTTGTTAACAATATAAATCTTTTAATTGAAAACATGACTATTGAAGAGTTTTCCCAGGACATATATCAAAAAACAGGTTACCATATAAAGCCTTCTCAAATAAAAAGCTATCTAAAAGGTGATATCAAGCCTTTTCCTGGAACCCTGCATATTCTTTCAAAATATGCGGAGGTTACAATGGACTTCTGGTACACTCTTAATAGTAAAGATACTCTTGAGAGGGAAAGAGAAAAATATCGACAAAACAAGATGAAATCGTATCAGGAACCTTTTTCAAAAGAATATGCCGTCTTCTATAATCTCCATAACGACATAAAAATCTTTCTATCTTCCGAAGAAAACATTTCTTACATTAAAGTAGCAATGGAAGCAAAAAAGAAAAATATAAAACCAAATACTTTAAAACTATTGATAGACACCATTGCGGAGGAAAAGAAAGGTTAATTGTTCAGGATATTTTAGGATATAAAGGGAAATATCTTATAAACAGCTTGACTCATATTAAACTGTTTGTTATATTTTAAAAAGAATTCAGGGGTGTGGTTATTATGCAGGGTATGTCATTTTTAAAGTTTTTGTTGGTCAGCTTTCCGGAGCATTTGTTATTTATTTTTTTAGGCTCTTTTGCAATTGGAAAGTACAGTTTCTTTAAAATTCGCTCAAACTACTATAGAGTTCTGGCCGTATCTTTTTTAATGATTGGCTTGAGTTATCTCTTTAAAGAAAAACTGGGTTTAGGAGCAGAAAGCACATTACTTATATTGTTTTCGTACATTATTTTAATTATATTTGTAATGAAATTTAAGTTTTATGAATCCATAGCAGCATCAATATTTGCATTTTCGTTGTTACTACTTGTTGAAATACCGGTAACAGTTGTAATGGGTTCTGTTTTAGGCGTAGAGAGCAACAAAGCTTTTATGGAAAACTCCACACTCTACTTCATGATATTTTTTGTAACCCGCCTGTTGCAGTCGCTTTTAGTAGTCCTTTTCTATCGCTTTAAATTTAAGGTTATAAACATGGAATACCCAAACAACATGGCCAATGAATACTACATACAATTGTTTGTTTATTTGATATCTATATGTACCCTCGGGTTCCTAGCTTTTTTGATGACACGAATGCTGCTCATTGATACAAATACGATGGTTTCGACACAGAATATATACCTTTTAAGGTTAAACATATATATAGCCGTATTTGTAACCATTATTTTAACGCTGGCAGTAAAAAGCGTATATGCGTTTTATAAGAATAAAAATACCCTTAATAATAATGAGGTTATCCAGAGTTTAGAGTATATACAAGGTCTTCTTAATGAACAAAACTACGAAGAAGCTAATGAAGCATTAGGCACTTTAAAAAAACACATCACCGAACAATAACCTATTCTAAAGAGCATAGGACTTCATTATGTATGAATATAATAAGAATAAATAGATAAATTTTCCACCTAACGCAGATACCGTACATAGGTCTATATAACTGGTATAAAAAATTACATAGGGAGGGAAAGAAAATGCTTAAAAAAATTCTTAGTTTAATCGCCGTTGCTCTTTCCGTTATTGCTATGATTTCCTCAAGCTGTGCCTGTTTATTTTTCTTCTATCAGCCTAAAGTTCCAAAAAAACTACTGCGTAATTAACCACATAATTTGAACGGGCAAAAACAGAGAAAATATTCCAGGGATTTAATTTTCTGGGATATTTTCTCTGTCTAATAGTTGCTCCATCAAGAATAAGTGCACAAAAAAACTGTCAGAAAGAGTCCTTGCGTTGTTCTTTCTGGCAGTTTTTGTTATTAATAAATTTCACCGAGGGGGCTCGATGCCCTCGAGCTTTTGTTTAAACCTATATTGTATCTAAGCTTCACCAGCTAATTTTAGCAGTGCCTCCCACCGTCTGTCCACTTCCTGCTGTATTTCTTCCAGCATATGCTCATTGCCGGCCTTGAAGAGATGCTTAAACCTTCCCTGCATTTTCAGGAACTCTCTTACCGGAAGCTTGTTCTTCGGTTTGTAGGTAATGTTATACTTTCCGTCAACAACTTCATAAAGAGGCCAGAAACATGTCTCAACAGCCATCTTGCTTACTTCCATAAGATCCGGAGTATTATACCTCCATCCCCTTGGACATGGAGCCAATACATTTAAAAATGCCGGTCCCGGAGTATAAATTGCCTTTTCAGACTTTTCATAAAGATCCTTCATATTTCCGATCAAAGCAGTCTGTGCCACATAGGGCAAATGATGATTTGCCATAACCTCTGTAAGATCTTTTCTGGACTGCATTTTACCCGGAATTACCTTTCCGGCAGGTGAAGTCGTAGTATCAGCATATTTAGGAGTAGCTGAAGACCTCTGGATACCTGTGTTCATGTATGCTCCATTGTCATAGCACACATACACCATGTCATGTCCTCTTTCCATAGCACCGGATAATGACTGCAATCCAATGTCATATGTTCCGCCATCCCCACCAAATGTGATGAACTTGGTATCTCCATCCAATTTACCTTTTCTCTTCAATGCTTTATACGCTGCCTCTGCACCGGATACTGTAGCAGCGGCATTTTCAAATGCATTATGAATAAAGGAATCTTTCCATGCTGTATAGGGATAAATAAATGTTGAAACTTCCAAACAACCGGTTGCACTGCCTATAACTGCATGATCTTCCGGTTTTAATGCCTTAAGCACATTTCTTACAACCACAGGTGCCCCGCAACCTGCACACATCCTGTGCCCGCCAGTAAGTCTATCGGGTTTTTTAGCTGCCTCTTTTAAATTATAAGCCATTTACCGCACCTCCTATTCTCTAACGCCCAGGTAATTGTAAACCGAATCTACTTTACCTGTTTCTGCGATTTCTAATAATTTATTGTAAACAACCTCTATATCATCAGCCTTAACGTCTCTTCCGCCCAGACCATAAATATAGTTTATTACCTTAGGATCGAATACTCCTTTTGCATAAAGAGCACTTGTTACATCGGTAAACAATGGGCCTCCTGCTGCATTAAAGCTATCTGCTTTGTCGAGAACAGCCACTGCCTTAAACTTTGATAAAGCTTCTGCTATTTCATCCACAGGGAAAGGTCTATATACCCTTGGCTTTATAACGCCAACCTTTTTGCCTTGTGCCCTGTACTGATCCGCAACATACTTTGCAGTACCTGCAGTAGAGTTCAATAAAACAATTACAACATCGGCATCATCAGTTTTGTATTCTTCAAATAATCCATATTTTCTGCCAGTGAGCTTATAGAACTCTTCTGAAACCTCCAAAATAACCTTCTTTGCATTCTTCATTGCTTCAGCCTGCTGTTTCTTATGCTCAAAATAGTGGAATTGCAAATCCAATGGGCCTACAGCAATTGGGTTTTCTTTATTTAAAAGATAGTGCTCCGGCTTATAATCACCTACAAAAGCCTTAACTTTATCGTCCTCTAAAAGTTCTATGTTTTCTATCGCATGAGATGTAATAAATCCATCCTGACAAACCATAAGAGGCAGCATTACATCAGGATTTTCGGCAATTCTGTGAGCCATAAGCATATTGTCATAGGCTTCCTGATTGGTCTCACTGTATAGCTGTATCCATCCGGAATCCCTGGCACCCATGGTGTCACTGTGGTCATTGTGAATATTAATTGGCCCGGAAAGTGCCCTGTTTATAGCTGCCATTACAATTGGCAGTCTTGAACTTGCTGCTATATATAAAAGCTCCCACATAAGTGCCAAACCATTGGCAGATGTAGCAGTCATTGCTCTTCCACCTGCAGCCTGTGCACCTATACATGCTGACATTGCACTATGTTCCGATTCCACTGCAACAAACTCTGTATCAACAGCACCATTGGCAACAAAGGTTGAAAAATACTGAGGAACCTCTGTAGACGGTGTTATTGGAAATGCTGCAACCACATCGGGATTTATCTGCCTCATAGCGATTGCTGTCGCTTCATTACCGCTTAACCTCTCTCTAATAGCCATTACATTTCCCCTCCTCTACACTTCTTCCACAAAGTCTATGGCCTTGAAAGGACAAACCTTTGCACACACGCCACAACCTTTGCAGTGATCATAATCAATACCTGTCATTTTCCCGTCTTCTACCAATATGGACGAATCAGGACAAACAGGATGGCATAGCAAACACTGTTTACACTTTTCCGTATTCCAGATAGGCTTCATTGAACGCCAGTCACCAGTTTTGAAAAGATGTGCATTTCCAGAAGAATCAATTACTCCCCCTGGCGTTATCTCCTTCCAGTTGACATCGGGCTTAATAGTTTTTAATTCCTTTTTGCTCATAAACCTTTCACCTCCTGCAGTGATCTCTCAAGAGCCTTTATATTTCCTTCAATAACCTCAGGTTTACTAGCAAATTTATGCTTAAATGAGCCCACCATATCTTCCAGGAATTCTTTTTCATCCATTACTCCGCTCACCTTTACTACAGCACCAAGCATAGGGGTATTTGGAAAATATCTCCCCAAGGTTTCTATGGAAATAGTTCTTGCATCAATGGTACAAACCTTTCCTTTATAACCCTTTAAAAGCGGTCTGATTTCTTCCGGGGATTTAGAACTATTAATAATTATAGCTCCATCTTCTTTAAGTCCTGATGTAACATCCACCGATGTTAAAAGAGTATCATCTACTACTACCACATAATCAGGCTCATAAATATTACTGTGAATGGAAAGCCTTTCGTCACTTATCCTGTTATAGGCTGTAATTGGTGCACCCATTCTTTCAGGACCGTACTCGGGAAAACCTTGAATGTATTTCCCGGTGTTGAATGCAGCATCAGCTAAAAGCAGTGATGCAGTTTTAGCACCTTGTCCACCGCGACCATGCCATCTAATTTCGACAACCTTGCCCATTTGGTAACCCTCCTCAATTGATTATAAATATATAGAACCTGTGGATAACACAGATCAATAGTTTTATGTTTGATAAAACGCAACTCTATATTTTAACAACATAAACTAATACCGATTACAGTATAAATCTTTGTTTATTTTTTGTCAAGAAAACTTATATAAGCCCGCACGGTAAAAGCATGAACCCATCTCCTGCCAATACTCTCACAAGAGAGTTTTTTAAAATGCCATTTCAGCATTTAATATTCAGGCAAGAAAATCATTTT
>JGI24709J26583_10001823_pt1 | contig 17892 bp, 18 predicted proteins | sample BioPla2DNA1_FD_26583 | JGI IMG/M metagenome (IMG submission 26583) | reverse complement strand
TTAAATAACTTTAAAAATAAAGTTAATATATATAAAGATAATGGTTTTGAANTNACTNNAATAAGCATTGATAANAATTTAATAAAAGCTATNTNTCCTGCNTATATGATTATTTCATCATCAGANGCNGTAAGTAATACNGCTAACTTAACAGGAATTCTATTTGGAAANAGAAATGATAAAGAAACAGTAGAGGAGACTATNAAAGACTTTAGAAACAATCTATCTTCACAGGTAAAGACAAGANTAATAACAGGAGCATATAGTCTTTCTAAAGATAATTATGAAGAGTTATATTTAAATGCTACTAAGGTTAGAAACATAATAGTAAAAGAAATTAAAAGTTTATTTAATAAATATGATGCTATGATGCTTCCTGCTAGTTTAGAACCAGCAACTGATCTTGAATACAAAGCTGAAGGNTATTTAAAAACTGAGCAGCATCTTGCTATAGCTAATTTNGGAGGTTTTCCTTCAATTACAATTCCCTCTGGAATTGTAAATAACATGCCAGTAGGCATNAATTTAACTTCTAATATAATGGAAGATGAAAAATTATTAAATATTGCNTATAATTTAGAAAAGTTAAAGGATGTGAAATCATGAATTTAAAAACAGTTATTGGAATAGAGATGCATACTGCTCTTAATACAAAAACAAAAATATTTTCAAATTCACTTAATACCTATAGTAATACACCTAATATGGCTGTGTCTAACATTGATTTAGCTCATCCTGGAACTTTACCCTATTTAAATAAAGAAACCGTTTATAAAGCTATAACAATGGCTCTTTCTCTAAACTGTGAAGTAGCTGATACTTTAATCTTTGATCGTAAATGTTATTTTTATCCAGATTTAGCAAAAGGATATCAAATAACTCAAGATACCCTTCCGATTGGCTTAAGTGGTAACTTAGATATTGAAGTCGGTAATAGATTAGTTAATATAAAAATTGCTGATATTCATTTAGAAGAAGATACCGCTTCTCTTGATCACTTTAATGATTATTCACTGCTTGATTTTAATCGTGCAGGAACACCACTTCTTGAAATAGTAACTGAGCCATGTATATCAAGTGCTGATGAAGCAGTTGCCTTTTTAGAGCAGGTAAGAAACATTTATAAGTATACTGGGGTATCTAATGCTGATACTAAAAAAGGCGAGGTTAGATGTGATTTAAACATCTCTATGCATGAAGAGGGATCAAGTACCTTTGGTACTAGAGTTGAAATTAAAAATGTAAACTCATTTAGTAATGTAAGAGATGCTATTAATTATGAAATAAAAAGACAATCGGACTTAATTAAAAGTGGTAATAAGGAAAAAATTATTAAAGAAACTAGAAGATGGGATGAAGAAAAAGAGATGACTGTAAGTATGAGAGAAAAATCTGATGCTCTTGATTACCGTTTTCATGTAGATCCTAATATTCCTAAGATTAAAATAGATAATGATTTAATTGAAAATATTAAAAAAACTATACCTGAGCTTCCTCTTGCTAGAAAAGAAAAATATATAAATGATTATGATCTTTCAGCTTATGATGCAGGTGTACTTATTAAAGATAAAGATATTAGTGATTACTTTGAAAAATGTCTAACACTAGGAATAGATCCTAAAGAAGCATCTAACTGGATAACTTCTGAATTAATGGGGTATTTAAATAAAGAAAATATTGAAATAAGTGATTGCTACTTAACTCCAGAGAGATTATTTATTATTTTAAATAATTTAAATAATAAAACTATTAACTCTAAGCAAGCTAAAGATTTATTTAATTTAGTACTTGAAGAAGAAAGAGAACCCATAGATTTAATAATTAAATATAATATGAAACAAATAGATAATAAAGATGAACTAGAAATTATTATTAAAGAAATATTAAATAATAATGAAAATCAAGTAAAAGAATATAAAGAGGGAAAAACTAATCTTTTTGATTATTTTGTTGGACAAACAATGAAAGAAACAAAAGGAAAAGCAAATCCTGAACTTGTAAAAGAAATATTACTACAATTACTTAAATAATTCACTCTATTTTCATAATAGAGTGATATTATTGATTATATTTTTAGAAAGAAGAAAGTAAATGAATAGAAATAAAAAGTATTTATTATTAGGAATAACCCTATTAGTTATATTATTTGGAGTTTCAATCTACTTAACTAATAAAAAACATGAAGAAAAAGAAGTTGATATGACTGGTTATGAAGAAGCTGAAATATATAACAATGGAAATGATATAGGCGAAATAATTGAAACTGATGCAGAGTTATTTAATAAACTTAAAAATAGTGATAAAAAGTCTTTAATATATATTGGAAGACCAACATGTCCTGCCTGCGTAACTTTTATGCCTACATTAGAAGAAGTATCAAAAGAATATAATTTAGATTTTTATTATACTAATACAGATGAGTGGAATGCTAGAAGTGTTAGAGCAGACTTATATTCAACACTTAAAAAATATGAGGGAACTCCAACTGTATTTATAATGTATAATCAAGGTGAAGTAGATAACTTATTAGGAGCTCACAGTAAAGAAAATCTAGTTAAGTTCTTAGAGATNAATAAAATAATTGAAGAAACAGAATAATATATTAAAACTTAAATTAATTTTTAAGTTTTTTTTGAAAAATAATTTGTTTGATAATGGTAAAATATGTGGTATAATTCATATAGTAAAGGGTTGATATAATGTTTGGTAAGATTCGTTATGTAAGTGATAATACTGCCATAGTAGAAATTAACAAGGAAGGAAATGTAATTGCTAATTTAATGAACCTCCATGTTGTCTTTGAAAGTGGCAATGATAAGTTACTGGGAGAAGTTAAAAATGTCGATGAAGATACCGTTAAAATAGAGTTAATGGGTGAATTTATCGGGGAAAGATTTATACCTGGTACAATTAAAAAACCATCTCTTTCATCTAACTTAAGAGTTATTAATGCGGATGAACTTGATATTGTTATGGGAAGGCTTGATTTATCTAGTTTATATATTGGAAAAAGTCCAACCTATAAAGATAGAGAAATATTTTCTGGAATTAATGATATGTTTTCTAATCATATGGCTATCTTTGGTAACTCTGGATCTGGTAAGTCTTGCTCGGTATCCAGGATTATTCAAAATATCTTTTTAAACAAAAACTTTTTATCTTATAATGCTAATATATTTATATTTGATGCCTATGGAGAATATAAAACTGCTTTTCAAGGTATCAAAGATATTAATCAAAATTATCAATATAAATTTTTAACAACGAACCCGGTTGAGGAATCTGATATGCTTCTTCAAATACCAGTATTTTTATTAACTAATGAAGATGTTGCTTTACTACTCGCTGCTGATAATCATGCTCAGCTTACTATAATTGATAGAATGCTTAAACTTGCTAAAATGTTTAGTAAAAATGATTATAATACTGAAAAACTTAAAAATCATTTAATTGCTAAAGCGATTCAATCGGTTTTATTTAGTAACTTAAATGCTAGTGGTAAGAAAAATGATATCTTTACAATAATTAATTCTTGTTCTACTAATGAATTTAATTTAAATGCTGAAATTCAAGGAATAGGGTACACTAGAAGATTTTCTGAATGTTTTAATATCGACTCTAAAGGAGAATTTGGAGAATCAGTATTAATTAATGAATACTTATCTAAACACTTAGATGAAACCCTAGAAGGAACTATGGAAGCTCCAGAGAATAGTTTCTATAATCTTAAAGATTTAGAAGATGCTTTAAATTTTACTTTAATCGGAGAAGGATTTTTAAATAATGCAATAATGCAAGATTCAGCTATTATTTTAAAGGTTAGATTAAATTCTTTGATTAATAGTAAAAATAGTAGATACTTTGATATAAAAGAATATATAAATTTAGAAACTTATATATCTAGTTTAGTAGTTATGAATAATAAAAGAAGCCAAATAATTAATATTAACTTAGAAGATGTTGATGATATACTTGCTAAAGTTATAGTTAAAATAATGTCACGAATGCTGTTTGATTTTTCTAAACAAAGAAAAGTTAGAGCTTCAATTCCATTTCATTTAATAATAGAAGAGGCACATAGATATGTGGTTCATGACCAAGATCAATTCTTAATCGGATATAATATCTTTGAAAGAATTGCTAAAGAAGGTCGTAAATATGGAGTTTTAATTAATTTAATAAGTCAAAGACCAAGTGATATAAGTGAAACTGTTGTAGCTCAAATGAGTAACTTCTTAGTTCATAAAATGACCCATCCAAAAGATATTGAGTATGTTGAAAAAATGCTTCCTAATATTTCAACTGATATAATAGAGAAGCTTAATTCACTACAACCAGGAACATTAGTAGCATTTGGTAGTGCGTTTAAAATACCACTATTAATAAGAATGGATCTGCCAAATCCAATGCCATATTCAAGTAACTGTAATGTAGTTGAAAGATGGCAAGCAGCTACGGCTAGTTAAAGAAGAAAGAGGAGAGTAAAAATGAATTTTGAAAACAAAGTAGTATTAATCACAGGGGCAACAGGAGGTATTGGGTCTGCTTCAGCAAAAGAATTTGCTAAAAGAGGAGCTAAACTTAGTTTAATCGGAACTAATGAAGAAAAGCTTATTAATCTAAGAAAAGAACTTAATTTAGATGATAGCAGAGTTTTATTTATTAAAGCAGATGTAAGATCAGAAGAATATGTTAAAGCATTTGTCGAAAAAACTAAAGAAAAATTTGGAACCATAGATATATTTTTAAATAATGCTGGAGTTGAAGGTGAAGTTGCACCTATAGTAGAGACTAAAACTGAAAACCTGGATTTTGTTATAGATGTAAATATAAAAGGAGCATATTTTGGATTAAAATATGTACTGCCAATCATGTATGAAAACAAAAGTGGTAGTGTAATAAATACAGCATCTGTTGCTGGCTTTATTGGAAGCCCAGGAATGGCACCATATATTGCTTCTAAACATGCTCTTTTAGGTATTACTAAATCAGCTGCTCTTGAATCAGCAGCATATAATGTCAGAGTCAATTCAGTATGCCCAGGGCCCGTTGATAATAATATGATGAGAAATATTGAAAAGAAATCAGCACCTGATGCACCTGATGCAGTTAAAGATGCATTGATTAAAAATATTCCTTTTGCTAGATATGCGTCTAATGAAGATGTTGTAAATACAATTTTATTTCTTGCATCAGATTTATCTACATATCTAACTGGTACTCATCATCGTGTTGATGGTGGTATGGGGGCATTGTAAGTAAGTGGATATAAAAGATATTAATAGATCAATTGTAAAAACCTATCGCAAAAATATCTTTAGTAAAGTAATCAAAGCTGTAAAAGACTATAACTTAATTGAAAATGGAGATAATATAGCAGTTTGCATAAGTGGAGGAAAAGATTCTTTTCTTCTTTCTTTAATTTTAGAAGAAATAAGAAAATATCAAAATATCGATTTTAAATTAAAACATATCGTTATGGACCCTGGTTATAATAAAGAGGCAATTGATTTAATTAAAGAAAATAGTAAACTATTTAACTTAGATGTTCATATCTTTAAATCAAATATATTTAATGATATTAAAGATGAAAAGAATCCTTGCTATATATGTGCAAGAAAAAGAAGAGGGCACCTTTATAATAAAGCTAAAGAACTAGGTTGTAATAAAATAGCTCTAGGTCATCATTTTGATGATGTAATCGAAACAGTTTTATTAAATGTATTTTATGCTGGTAGTTTTGGTTCAATGCTTCCTAAATTAAAAAGTGAAAACTATGAAAATATGCAGCTAATCAGACCACTTTATTTAGTAAAGGAATACGACATAATTAAATGGACTAATTATAATAACCTTAAATTCATTAATTGTGCTTGCACTTTAGAAAATAAAAACTTTGATAGTAAACGCCTTGAGATTAAAAATTTAATTAAAACTTTAAGAAAAAATAATCCCAGTATTGATAATAATATCTTAAAAAGTACTGAGAATGTTAACTTAAATACTTTACTTGGGTATACTAAAGATAAAAAACACTCATTTTTAGATGATTATTAAGGTAATATATGGTAAGATAAATTTACAAATATTTATAGGAGTAATCTATGAAAGCATCTGAATTAAATTTAAAAACTTTTGCTAAAATAGCAGAAAAATTAGAACTATTATTTTCAAACGAAGCACTAGCTGTAGATACTAATTTTAAATTATGTGCTCAAGACTATAGTGAGTATTGTCCTTATATGCTAGATAATATTATTAAATATGATTCTCATAATTTAATGGAAACAATTATTTTTTATTATTATAGTGCTGTTAATACTGCTAGTAATGTAATTCCAGAGAGAAGTGTTATCTTAGATGCTCTAAAAAGTTTTGATGATATTTTAAATTCAAGTTATGATAATAAAGATGAGTTAAAAAAGATAATTGATAAACTACATAATGTAATTAGTTTTGAGGAATCATCAATTAATTTTATTTCAATAAAAAGTGAAAACGGTGCTATTTCAAGAATTATATCCTATGCTCATTTATATGCATTTTTATCAATTGCTAAGCAGCAATCAAAAATGAAACAGTTAACTAAATATTCTTTTGAACCTGATTATTTTTATCATTACCTTGATGATAATGTAAAAAGAGAACTAGAAATAGCTAAAGAAGTAGTAAATAACTTTATAAAAAAGTCCTCTTTAATTAATGCAAATATTATTAATTATTTAGGAATAGATGAGGCATCTTATGACATTTTATCAGGAGATTTAGATCATGCTACAGCAGAGCTAGATTTTGTTAAAAAAGAAGTTATTGTTAAACCTGTAACAAACACTAAAACTAAAGTCTATTATGGATCACTTGAAGAAGACTTAAACAGTAATATTATTGGTCAAGAAGAAGCTATAACTAAAATAACTGAGAGACTTAAAACTCTTGAGTATGGGGTAAAACATAAAAGAGGTGCTAAAGCTGTATATATGCTTTTAGGTCCAACGGGAGTTGGTAAAACCGAAACAGTTAAGTTGTTAAATGAACTGATATGTCCTGATACTCCACTAATTAGATTAGATATGGGTGAGTATAAAGAAGAACATACAATTAGTAAAATTATTGGAGCTCCNCCTGGTTATATNGGCTATTCTAATAATAAAAATGTTCTTGAAACCATCAGAACTAATCCTGGTGCTATTATTTTAATTGATGAAATCGAAAAAGCTCATCCTAAGGTAATTGAAGTATTTCTTCATATGTTTGATGAAGGTAAAGCAGTTAATAGCTACCAAAAAGAAGTAGATTTATCTAATAATATCTTTTTCATGACAAGTAATGTTGGCTCTTTTGAAGCATCTAGAAATAAAATAGGCTATACTTCTGATCATACACCAAAAGATATAATATATTTATCAGCTTTAAAAAAACAGTTCAGTCCTGAGTTTATAAATAGAATTAATGATGTTATTATATTTCAAAACTTAAGTATTTCTAATGTATATGACATTATTAATCTTCAAATAGAAGAAATTGAAGAATTATTTAAAGATCAAAAAGACATTAATATTGAAATAAATCTAACTAATGAGGTATATGATTTCTTAATTAATAAAATGGATTATAAAGAGTATGGTGCAAGAGAAATAAAAAGAGTACTAGAAAGATATATTTATAATAACTTAATTGATTATATTATTAAAATAGGTTATCAAGATCTATCTATTAATTTTGAATTAATTGATGAAAAAGTAGTTATTAATAATCAAAAACATAAAGTTTTAACCAAAAAACCATAAAGTAAACCATAGGTTTATTTTTTTTAACTAAAAACTCTTTAAATAAAAAGATATCTATTATAATATGAATTTAAGGAGTATTCTATGAATAATGAAAAAATAGGAATTTATATTTCAAGTAAAAGAAAAGAAAAAAATTTAACTCAAAGGGAGCTTGCTAAAAAACTATATGTAAGTGATAAGGCAGTATCTAAATGGGAAAGAGGTATCTGCATGCCAGATATATCTTTAATTGAAAAATTATCTACTATATTAGATGTAAGTATAAGTGAAATACTTAAGGGAGAAGATATAGAAAAAGATAAGGACGATGAACTACTTAAAGAAAGTATTAGTTTCTTTCAAAAAGATTATTTTAATAAAAGAATCTTAAAAACAAGTATTATAGCAATCTTTAGTATATTTATATTTTATATTGCTTTACTAACAATAGGGGAGTTTAATAATGGGGAGTTAACCTTTTCTATTTGGGGAAATGAAAGTACTATTGAACTGCCAACATATAGTAAGATTAAAGCTAAGAAAAGTACTAAAAAGTACTTAAAAGCGGTTCAAAAATTTGATGAAGATAAAATAATGAAAATGCTAAGACAAAATCCAAATAGAGAATTTGATTATAATACTGCCTGGATAACATTTGATGATTATTTAATTTCTTTAAATAATATTAAAGAAAAAGGAGTTTATTTCAGTAAATTTAAATTAAATTACTGCTTTAAAAGTGATTTATTCTCTTTAAACTATACCTGCATTTATGATTTATTATTTAATTATAATAACAAGCATTATCAACTTTTAACTTCAATAACTGATTATAATGGAATTATTAGTTTATCTACACTTGATTTAGGTAATACAAATAAAAGCGGTGATTATGAGCCATTTTGGAAGTTAAAAGATAAAGAGTTATATAGTGACATAGAAAAAATATTTTATAGGTATTAGGAGTAAAAATGAAAAAAAGAATTAGATATGTATTATTAATATTGTTTTTAATATTTATTATAACAGGTAATATAGATTATCACTTTAGAGTTAAACATAACAAAGCACCATTATTTACTATAAAAATAAAAGATAAGTATTATGGTTTTGGTTATACTGCTAATAAATGTGGTGATGATTATAAAATGGCACCTCTTCTTTATCGAAATGTCTGTGTTCAATCATTTGATTTGTATGTAGATGATTTTGGTGACTATGAAATAATTGATAAAAGTGAAGATTGCAAAACTGACCTTGAACTTATTTATGCTGATAAGATGTATGAATATTATTTAGAATGTCATAAAAGTGATAAGATCTTTTTAAGATATGAAAGTGGCAAAGAATATAATCTTCTTACTGCTCTTAAAACAAGAAGAACTACAGTAGAAGATTTAANAAATAGGAAAGTAAATATTTATCAAAAAAGAATCAATTATTAAGTGTAAAGTTTTGGAAAATGTTTGTTTTTACTATGATTTATTTCTTTAAAGTGATATACTTAAATTACCTAGAAGGTGGCTACATAAAACCTAGATATGTGATAATTGGGAATCTAATTAAGAGATGGTGTTGAATACAAATTGAAAAATTTGGATCCTAAAGTTTCTTCTGTGATGCCCACCTGCGATAGAGTAGGTTTTTTATCACTAGCTCCTTTTAGGTATTTTATTTGGGAGGATATTATGTTTGAACGTTTAATTAGTCTAGTTGGAAAAGATAAATTTTCTAAATTGGAAAAAGCAAACATCTTAGTAGTAGGAATCGGTGGAGTAGGTGGTTATGCTCTTGAAGCCTTAATTAGGTCAGGTATAAAAAACATTTCTATTATTGATTATGATAATATTGAGTTAAGTAATATAAATAGACAAATTATTACCTCAGTTGAATCAGTCGGTAAATCTAAAGTAGAGGTTGCTAAGAAAAGAGCACTCAAAATAAACCCAGATATTAATATAACTGCATTTGAAGAAAAATTGTCAAGTGATAATATTGATGAGATACTTAATAAAGGATTCGATTATGTAATAGATGCTTGTGATACTATTAGTACTAAAGTATCAATTATAGAGAAGTCTTTTATTTATAAATATAAACTTATCTCTAGTATGGGAGCTGCTAATAAAAGTGATCCATCTAAAATAAGTATTACTGAACTTTCTAAAACAATTAATGATCCAATTGCTAGAATTCTTAGAAAAAAAGTAAAAGATTTAAAAATAAAAAAGAAAATTATGGTAGTAAGTAGCTCAGAGCTACCTAAAAAAAGTAAGGTATTAGGTACTAATAGTTATATACCAGGTATTGCTGGTTTATTATGTGCTAGTTATGTTATCAATGATATAACCAAATAAAAAAGTAGAATATCTACTTTTTTTTAATTAAAAACTCTGATAAAAGATTAGGGTCTTCTTCTTTCATAATAATTTTATAAATTAAATCAATAACTGGCATTTCTATTTTCTTTCTTTTTAGTAAAGTATAAATTGATTTTAAAGTATAATAACCCTCAACTGTATTATTTTCCAGATACTTCTTAGCTTCTTCTTTTTTACCTTGTCCTACTAAAACACCAAAGGAATAATTTCTACTTTTTACACTAGTGCATGTTAAAAGTAAATCACCAATACCAGCATAGGAGAGAATTGTTTTTTTCTTTCCGCCTAAAGCTTTAATTAAATTTTTAATATCATGCATTGCCTCAACTATAAGAAAACTTCTGGTTGATTCATTAAAACCTAGACCATTTAATATCCCTGATGCTACCGCAATAACATTCTTAATTGAACCACATATTTCTACTCCAAGAATATCATTTGTTCCTCTTAATTTAATAGTATCACTAGCAAGTACTCTAGTGATTTTTTCTATAGTAGCTTTATTTTTAGATGCAATCGAAAATCCGATTGGCTCATTATTAACTACATCTATAGCAAAAGAAGGACCAGATATTACTGAAATATTTCTATTTTTTATATGACTTTCAAATACCTCATGGACAAATTTACAGCTTCCTTGTTCAATTCCTTTGCTTCCAATAGAGTAGTGAATATTACTATTATTAAATGGTTTTATATTTCTGGCAACATCTCCGATAAACTTAGCTGCTACCATAATAAAGACAATATCAGCATTATCCATAGCTTCTTTATATGAAGTAGTTAAGGAAAAATCACTAGGTACTTTATGGTTTTTAATTATTTCTAACTTTTTCTCATTAAATAGTTTTATAGTTTCTTTATCATGAGACCACATCGTAATTTTGTGTCCATTTTTATGGAGCATCTTAGCAATAGCAAAACCAAAAGTTCCAGTTCCAAATACAGTTATATTCATTTGTTTTCTCTCATTTCTTTATTAATTTTATTTAAGTTATTTTCATAATTATTTAATTTAGGATGATAAAACTTTATATCTTTAATTTTATCTGGTAGGTACTGTTGATCTACCCAGTATTTTCTATAATTATGAGGAAACTTATAATCAGGGCTTCCATTTTTTAAATGTAGTGGTACATTTCCAGTATTACCTTTTCTAATTAAATTAATTGCACTATCTATACTGCTGATTGCACTATTACTTTTAGGAGATAGTGCCATTTCAATTATAACAACTGAAAGTGGTATTCTTGCCTCAGGCATACCAAGCATTCTAGCAGATTCTATTGCTGCCATAACTTTAGGACCTATTCCTGGATTAGCAAGACCAATATCTTCATAGGCTATTACTGCCATTCTTCTAAAGATGATTTCTAAATATTCTGCTTCAAGTAGTAGTCCCAAATAATATAAAGAGGCATCTACATCACTTCCTCTTATAGATTTTTGAAAAGCACTAATAATATCATAGTAATTAGTATCGTTTTTATCGGTATACATTACTGGTTTTGAATTGATGCTTTTAACTACATCTAAATTTACAATTCCATCACTAGTACTGTAATAAGACATTTCAAGAAGGTTAAGAGCAGATCTTAAATCACCACCTGAAAGTGATACTATAAAATTAATAGAATCATCATCAATTTTAATTTTATCAAGATATCCAGCACCTCTTTTAATTCCTTCTTTAATATTTTCATCTGTTAAAGGATTAAGTTTAAATATTTGACATCTACTTCTTATTGCTGGATTAATAGAATGAAATGGATTTGATGTAGTAAGACCGATTATAGTAACAATACCACTTTCAATATGAGGAAGTAATAAGTCTTGTTTGTCTTTGTTCATTCGGTGTATCTCATCGATTACTACTATTAGTTTTCCATACATTTTAGCTTCTTCTATCGCAATATCAAAATCATTTTTATTATTTATAACCGCATTTAATTCTCTGTAATTTAAATTAAGTTCATTTACTATCGCATTTGCAAGTGATGTTTTACCAGTTCCTGGCTCTCCATAAAAAATAAGCGAAAATAGTTTTTTATTATTTATTAAATTAGTTATAATTTTATCTTTTCCAACTAAATGTTCTTGACCAATTATATCATCTAACTTTTTTGGTCTCGTTTTATTTGCTAGTGGCTCCACTTTAATCACCTAAGTATAATTATATAATATAATTGCTATATTATCTATAAATATGTATAATTTAAGTAAGGTGAGGCAGATGAATGAAAAATACTTAGAAAAGTTTTATAATTATTTATCACTTGAAAGAAACTATAGTGAGCATACCGTTAATTCTTATATAAGAGAAATAAAGAAATTTTTAAAGTTCAATAAAAAAAGTTTTAATAATATAACTGATAAAGACTTAACTAAATATTTAAATAGTTATAAAAATATAACTGGAAGAACAAGATCACATAAGATAAGTATTTTAAAATCATTTTTCTATCTACTTCTAAGAGAAGAAATAATTATTAATAATCCAGCTCTTAATCTAACAGTTCCTAAAACAACTAAAAACATACCTGATATCCTCTCTTTAGAAGAGGTGAGTAGTTTACTAGACTTTGAAGTTAAAACTCCTTACAACGCAAGAGACAAGGCAATTTTAGAACTTCTATATTCATCTGGTTTAAGAGTAAGTGAGCTTCTTAATTTAGAGATAAGTAATATTGATCTTCAAGACTGTCTTATTAGAGTAATGGGGAAGGGGAAGAAAGAAAGAATTATTCCACTAGGTGATTATGCTATTGATGCTTTAAAAGTTTATTTAAATGATTATCGACCTTCAATAAATATAAAAAATAGTAATTACGCTTTTTTAAATAAAAATGGAACTAAATTAAGTAGACAAGCTATATTTAAAACAATTAAATTACAAGCAATAAAAAAAGGTATAAAGAAAAATATATCTCCTCATACCTTACGTCATACATTTGCTAGCCATTTACTTAAAAATGGGGCGGATTTAAGAATTATTCAAGAATTACTAGGTCATGAAAACCTATCTACTACTCAAGTCTATACTCATATTACTAAAGATGAGTTAAAAAAGGAGTATGAAGAAATTCATCCTAGAAATTAATTATTTTTGGCATTATTAGAGTTTTTATTTCTTGCTCTAGATTTAGCATTATTACGGCTTCTAGCTGAATTTCTAGCTCTTGATCGATTTTTAGCCTTCGTATTCATTTAATCATTACCTCCTAGTTATATTATGGATTATTTTATAGTTAAAATTCAAAAAACATACTTTTTCTTATGGTAAATGATACCAAAAAAACATTATATTTAATCTTTAAACATAATATTAAATATGAAAATATTAATCGCACTATTAATTAGTTTTATTGCTGGAATGTCTACTGTATTAGGTGGTTTTTTCATATATTTAAAACCAAAAAATAAAGATAACTTTATCGGAGGAGCCCTAGCATTTTCAGGTACTATTATGATGCTTATATCAATAGTAGAATTAATTCCGGAGGGATTTATTTATCTTGATTATACCTACGGACTTATCTTTGCTTTTACATCACTTGTATTATCTTTTATATTAGGTAACTTTATTTCAAGTAAGTTAAGTAAAAATTTAGAAAAATTAAAAACAAAAGANGGGAGCCTTTATAAGGTAGGAATACTCAGCATGATTGTATTAATGATTCATAACCTACCAGAGGGAATAATAACTTTTATAAGTTCAGTAATAGATATTAAACTTGGAATAAAGCTCGGAATATCTATTATGATGCATAATATCCCAGAAGGTATAGCAATAGCCGTACCACTTTATTATGCGACTAGATCAAAGAAAAAAGCATTTAAAGCTACATTTATAAGTGGTCTATCAGAACCACTTGGAGCAATACTTGCTTGGACATTCTTATCAAAACTTCTTAATAATACTGTAATAAGTTTGATATTGTTATTTGCATCTTCACTTATGATTAATATAGCAGTAAATGATATCTTACTTGAATCAAATAATTACTCCAGAAAAGGAGTTTTAACAGGTATTATCTTAGCAATTATATTATTTTCGATAAACTTTATTATCTTTATCTAAAAGAGGGGAGGGTAAATAAAAAAGACTACTCTTCAATAGTCTTTAAGATTCTATTAATTACATATTCTTTTTCATTTGGATAGTTTGAATAAAAATTTATCAAAGGAATACCCGCATCATTTAAAATTTTTTTAACCTTTAAATCACGATCCCTACGACTAATATTTTTATGCGAACTATCGTTTAATTCAATTAGTAAAAGTAATTTAGTATAATCTTTAGTAAAAATACCAAAATCTACATTTCTAAAAAGCTCAGTTCTGTAGCGGTCATTGCTGTGTTTATTAATAATAGAAGCTAAATTAACTTGAGGAACAATATTAAAATGTATTTCAAGTTCTTTAAGTTTATTATAAAAGCTAAGCTCATTTGGAGTCATTAAACTTCTTTGGGGATAAGTAGTAATATTATTAGGTTTAATATCATTATGATCATTGCTTGTTTTGCGAGAGGAAATATTATCTAAAATACGTTTTATCAACTTTATAAAATAGGAGACCAATAAATAAAACAAAACTAAATTAATTATTTCCATGTTAGTATCACACATCTTTCGATATTTAATCAATTTATACAAGGTAACATAAGATTGATTATAGGAAGTTGTATGTTTTCTTATTTTAGATGACTAGTTCTATGTTTAAGCTCTTCTAGTTTCGATCTCTGCCATCTTTTCTAATACTTCTGAAGCATTATCTTGATTAATATCATTGTAACCAAGTTCTCTTAGTGCTTGAATCTTAACTGAGTTTAATTGTTGGGTTCTAGATAGTCTTTCCTCAGTTCTAGCTTCAATTTCTTCAACGAATCTTTTATGTGATTCAACAACCTTACTACGATCAATAATTTTTTTCTTACCAGCAGCACTGCTACTATATAAAGTAAATGCTGAATGAATGATTCCTTCAAACATAAACTGTTTTTCTTCATCAAATTTAAATTCAAGTGGTTTTGTAAATCCAGTTGATTTAGACATATATGCAAGTAAATAATTTATCTCTGGAACATTATCAAGTGACTGAAGTAAATGATAAATATAAAGTAGGGCATAGTAGTTTTCTTCTTTATCACTTTCAGTTAATTTATCTTTGATTAAAAAAGTTATGTCCCCTATTAGCTTTTGTTCTTCTTTTTCAAGACCTTTTAAATCAAGTACTTCATTTTCTTCAGCTATTTTTAAACCTTCATCTAATCTTTCAGTTACAGCTAGTAAATACTCGGTATTTATTTTAATATTATCAAGAGTATCATCATCACCATCATCAATATCAAGTAGTTTAAAAAGAGCAATTTTCTTTTCTTTAGGCCATTTACTTATTTCAGGAAGTTCTAAATAATTATAAACCATTTGTCTAGATACTCCTAAATATTTTGCTAAATTTACCTTTGATATTCCTAGTTCATGTAATAAATCATTAAGTTTTTCCATGTAATACACTCCTCTACTCTATTTACATCTTAATTGTATCTTAGTTAACACTTACTTGTCAAGTTTTATCGAATAAAATATAAAAAAATAGCCTTTAAGCTATTTTATAAGTAATCGATTCTTTTATTGTCACGATGTATTTCTTTTATAATACCTGAGCCAAGACATTCCTGACCTAAGTAAAACACACAAGCTTGACCAGGAGTTACGGCTTTAACAGTAGAAGGATATTTAACTAAGATTTCATTGTTTTCTAAGTATTCTAAGATAACTTCTACGTCAGTGCTACGGTATCTAAATTTAGCAGTGCAAAAGGTTGGTTTTTTTGAAGATATAAAATTAACGTTTTCTAAAATGCAGGCATCACTGTAAAGATATTCATTATTCTCACCAAAAGCAATATATAAAATATTTTCTTTAACATTTTTACCGACAACATAATGTTTATCTTTGTAGCCACTAATACCAATGTTTCTTCTTTGACCAATAGTATAGTTCATTAAACCTGTATGGGTTCCGACTTCCTTATTTGTTTTAACATCTATTATTTTACCAGGATTTGGTTTTAAATAATTAGAGATAAACTTTTGATAGTTACGCTCTCCGATAAAACATATACCAGTAGAATCTTTTTTATTTGCAGTAACTAAGTTTAATTTTTCAGCTATTTCTCTTACCTCTTCTTTAGTAACTTCTCCAAGAGGGAAAAGGACATTTTTGAGTTGNTNNGGNCTTACTTGAGCTAAAAAGTAGGTTTGATCTTTATTTAAGTCAAGAGCTCTACATAACCTGTTTCCATCTATTTTAGCATAGTGTCCAGTGGCAACATAGTCAGCTCCTAGTTTTTTTGCTTCTTCTATAAATAAATCAAATTTAATATATTTGTTGCACATTAAATCTGGATTAGGAGTTCTTCCTTTTTCAAGTTCATCAAGAAAGTATTTAAAGACATAATCCCAGTATTCTTTTATAAAATCTACTCTATGAAGAGGTATATTTAATTTATTACATACCAAAAGAGCATCATTATAGTCCTGTTCTTGAGGACAAATTATGTTATCATCTGAGATTCCAATTTGTTCGTTGTTTACAAGAGAATCCCAGTTTCTCATAAATAAACCAATGACTTCATAACCTTCTTTTTGAAGTAAGTAGGCTGCGACTGAAGAGTCAACTCCCCCACTCATCCCAATTACTACTTTTTTCATAAATACCTCACACTCCTTTCTCGATATAAGTTATATTTATTTCTCATCAAAGTTAACAGTATAAAAAGTTTTAGTATTGTAATCAAACTTTTTCATATCTACACCACTTTTTTTATCTGCACCAATTATACCTCTTTTTGGTGTAGATAGCAATATCTTTGGTGCAGATATTAATATTGATATATTGCATCATTTTATCTTCTAAAATTTTATTTCATCATTAACTAATTCAACAGGTGTAAAATTAATAACATCCACTGAAACATTAATATGTTTACTAGGATCAAACGATTCATGAAGTGGTTTATTATGAATATGTCCATAGATATTAATTAATCCTTCATCAACTTTAGTAGGTCTATGTGTTAATACAAATTTACCGATTCTTAGTTCTTTTTTATATACTTCAGAAAATCCTAATGATTTCCATCTGTCAATGCCTCGTCTTAAATCATGATTACCTAGAATAAGGATTTTATTTCCATTTAGTCTATCGATTATATTTTTAATTTGCTCATCGTTTCCAAGACCAACATCACCTAAATGGTAGATTGTATCATCTTTTGAAACTACAGAATTCCAGTTATAAATCNTTGCTTCATTCATCTCATGCACATTATGAAATGGTCTATCGCAATATTTAATAATATTTGTATGATTAAAATGAGTATCTGATATTAACCATGTTTTCATTGTTTACCTCCTTAACTTAGTAAAATAATCTTTGTTTTTTATAAATAACATTGACTAATTATAGCAACTTATAGTAGAAAAAGAAAGTAAGCAAGGATTTTATTACCTAAGTAAAATAAAAAAATATCATAAAGAAGCATTATTATAAGACCAAAAATATTTTTAATAAACATTAAAAATACATGTTCTTGGATTAAATTGTTTTTGGTCTTAAAAGAAATAATCATTTTTTTTGAATATCTAATTGTACCTATTATTAAATAAATAATTATTANATAAAAGATNAGTTTATTTATTAAAGTAAAGATCCCAGCATAAAATAAACCAGGAA
>JGI24709J26583_10001820_pt1 | contig 17896 bp, 15 predicted proteins | sample BioPla2DNA1_FD_26583 | JGI IMG/M metagenome (IMG submission 26583) | reverse complement strand
CTCTAAAGAATGATTAAGCAGATTTTATTTTGACGTTTTTATGAGCTATCGGGGGAAAACAATTTGCTGATCTACAATATACCCAAAATAGAAAATGGGTGCATTAAATAGAAAACGGAAAAATATTCTAAATCCTTATGTTTGAATTCGCATTTTCCTTGACTTAAATAATATGTGCCCATAAATACCTAGGTGATCCAATGTATTCTTTGAACATTAAAAGCAGTAAATTATATTTAAGAGATCTTGATATCAGCGATCTTGACCATGTATTAAAATGGTTCAATGATATCGATAGTTTTAAATTTGCGACGGGTGTTTATGAGCCTATGACCTTAAACGAAATGAAAGGATATTTTTTAAAAAATCATTTTTCACAAAAAGATTTTTGTTCTGGCATTTTTAGCATTGGATCCGGTAAATTAATTGGGATGCTAAAGGGTCAGTTTACATATAATTATGAAGATACTGCTTGGATTAATACCGTCATAATAGAACCTGAAGTGCAGCGAAAAGGGTATGGCACGGAAGCTATTAATTTACTTATTGGGTACCTTAAAGAGAATACTAAAGTTAAGAAACTCTATCTTTCGGTGTCGGAGGAAAATATTATAGGAAAGCTTTTCTGGAGGAAGCAAAATTTCAGCGTAATAATGAGGATTAATAAAGATTCTACTTCTAAGTACAAGCATCAGGGCATATCAATAATGTATAGACAAATATAATACTCCTGATACTGTATTTTCTGCAGCCAATTACGTTATTTTACCATGGATTTTTGGATTTATTAAGTTTACAGACTCATGTAAATAGCCGATAAATACTATGTAGCACCTATTATAATTAGTTCGCTTGCATTATGTAAACTTGCACAACTATGTTGTATAATTGAATTATAGTATGCTATGCATAAAAGCACCTTTCAACTTTATGAAAGATTTAAAAAATTAATATTAAAAGGTGCTAATCTGACAGTTTGACAAATAGTAATTAGAAAGATATAATATTTTGCATAAGAAAAGATGCGTGAATGCTGAACAAGTTTTAATTTATTATTTTATTTAATTTTAATGGGGTAGAAAAGAAACAGGAGGAAAAGTATGTTAAAGTCTAATAAGTTTTTACTGTACATAACAGCGTCCGCAATGTCAATTACTCTTTGGACAAGCACTGTGTTTGCCCAACAGAACAAAACCGGTGTTACTACTGCAAGTATGCTCAATATGCGACAGTCACCAAATACTTCTACACAGATTATTGATCAGATTCCCAGAGGATATAAGGTAAGTATAATTGAAACCTCAAACGGCTGGTACAAGGTGGTTTACAATAATAAAACAGGTTGGATTTATGGGGGATATGTTACAATAACCGAAACGCCGTCCTCAGATGTTGCAGTTATCGACGAGACTCTCGTTTCGGGAGCTTCATCATCAAAAACGAATTTTTCAAACCCAACCCCTTCGAACCCAACTCCTTCAAACCCAACCCCTTCTAACAATAATTCTTCCGACATAGTAGTAGATGAAACATTATTGAATTTGCCCAACCCATCAAATAATAAGAACCAAAATACTGTTATAAAAACTGGTACTGTTCAAGCTTCTATATTAAATATAAGAAGTGGGGCAGGAACTGGAAACAGCATAATTGGAAAGCTGGCGAGGGGAGAAATGGTTAATATAGTATCCCAAAAGGACGGCTGGTATCAAATTAAGCTGTCAAACGGTTCGATAGGATGGGTATACGGTACATATGTTATTGAAAATACAACAGTAACAAGGGGAGGTAGTGATGCTACGATAGCTGTGCCCGAAAATACGGAGACCGGAAATGTTACTGGTATACGCCAGCAGGTGGTGGAATATGCAAAGAAGTTTTTGGGTATAAGGTATACATATGGTGGAAATACTCCAGCCCAAGGATTTGATTGCTCGGGCTTTGTGAAATATGTATTTACCAATTTTAATATCAATCTGAATAGAGTGGCTGCAGATCAAGCAAAACAGGGAACGTGGATTTCAAAGGACAGTCTGTTGCCAGGAGATTTGGTGTTCTTCGATACTAATGGAGGTCATAATTATATAAACCATGTGGGGATTTATATTGGGGATGGAAAGTTTATACACAGCTCATCGGGAAGTAATCGAGGAGTAGTGATAAGCGAACTTATGACTGGATTCTATGCCAATAGCTATATGACTGGAAGAAGAGTTTTGAATTAATGGCAAAGTCGTTTACTTTCACAAATCTGACTAAGTAAGGGCTTCTTTGTGTAAAGGAGCCTTTTTTGTGAGGTGCATAATGAAAAGGCCACTGGTGTTGTTTAGTTTATCTTTAATTGCCGGAATTGTTAGTACGAATATAACGCATTCTTATCTTTTTGCGGTATTATCCTGTCTTGTTGTTGCTCTCGTTTTATTAGTTTTGCTTAACAATAAAAAAGGCAGTACTTTTGTTCTTATAGGAATGGTATTGTTTTATCTTGTAGGAGCCGTATATTATCTGTATACATATAACCGAAACCTGCATAAGTTTGAAGCGTATGCAGGAAAACCTGTTCTTATTAAGGGTTATATTGATTCTGCACCGAATATAAAAGAGTCGAGAATCACCTATCTTTTAAAGGTAGAGGAGATTGAAATAAAGGGCGAGCCGGAGCAAAAAAAGAAAATTCAGGGCAAAATACAATTGTCTATGCAGCTGGGGGACACGCTGACCCTTTTAGATTACGGAAGAGAAATAATGGTTTCGGGGAAGCTGAATATTCCCAAGGGAAGGACAAACCCAGGAGGATTCGACTATAGAAGCTATCTATGCCACTCTGGGGTTTCTGCCACATTATTTGCCACAGAAAGGAATATACACCTCCAAGATAGTATTAAAGGGAACCTTCTGGTTAAGGCCGGGCTTTCTGCCCAAGACAGGATAGTAAGGGTAATAAACGGAAGCTTGCCACCGCAACAGGCGGGGCTTCTGAACGGTATGCTGATTGGTTACAGGGAGGGACTTACCGAAGAGGTGGAGGATGTGTTCAGCCGGTCGGGTCTTAGCCATATTATGGCGGTTTCAGGAGCCAACGTTGCCTTTATCATGCTTCCCCTTGTTTTTATCTTTAAAAAGCTTAGGTTGAAAAAGACGGTCTCCAACATATTAATTATAGGTATCCTGATTATGTTTACCTTTATAACCGGTTTTGAGCCTTCGGTGCTGCGGGCAGTTATAATGGCAATAGTTGTGCTGGTAGGGCAGATTATAAAGAGGGAAACGGAGATTTACACAAGCATAGCTTTTGCTGCGGTTGTACTGCTTTTATACAATCCTGGGGGTCTTTTTAGTATAGGTTTCCAGCTGTCCTTTGCAGCGACAATATCTCTGGTTTTATTCTATAAAAATATAAAAAGCATGATAGACTTTAGCTTTATTCCTGAGTTTATTGTGGATGTTTTGGCTTCAACGCTGGCAGCACAAGTTGGTGTCCTGCCTATAACGGTTTTCTATTTCAATAAAATATCAATCATATCGATACTTTCAAATCTTATTGTATTGCCTGTAGTGGAGTTTATAACCATTTTAGGGGCTTTAATGGCGGTTTTGGGACAGGTGCATATAGGACTTTCAATACTATTGGGATATTGTAATAATGCACTGTTGAGCTTTGTTCTTTTTGCTACAAAAGTAACGGCAGAACTGCCCTATTCCGTTGTAACCGTATCCACACCCTCTATTATGCTTATAATTGTATATTATATTGCTGTTTTCTATTTCCTGTGGTACAGACCTAAATATAAAGTAAAACTGCATTTTAGATATTATGCTTTAGCAGGAGCTTTTACAATTGCCGTAATTATGCTTAACCTGTTTTTGCCTAAGGGAATGGAGGTGGTCTTTTTAGATGTGGGTCAGGGAGATTGTGCCTTTATAAAAACCCAGGGCGGAAAAACTGTTTTAATTGACGGAGGGCCCGATTATGCCGGGGAAAATGCGGTGGTACCGTTTTTATTGGATTATGGCGTATCAAAGCTTGACCTTGTTGTGCTGACCCATGGACATGATGACCATGCTAAAGGTATTCTTCCGGTTTTTGATTATTTTACTGTGGATAATGTAGTTATGCCTGACACAGTTCTTGAGGAAAGACTTATAGATGTTTATGGAATTGCCATAGAAAAGAATATTCCAGTAGAAGGCTGTGAAAAGGGGGATGTTATAAACCTTGACCGAAAAACTTATATTGAGGTGTTGCATCCTAAAGAGGATTTTTATATTCAAGAGTCCTCTCAAAACAACAACTCTTTAGTGCTCATGCTTTGTTATGGAGATGTTAGAATACTGTTCACTGGAGATATTGAAAAGGAAGCCGAGGCATTGCTCGTAAAAGACATGACAGAGCTTGATGCGGATGTCTTGAAAGTGGCACACCATGGTTCTCCCACATCTTCAACAGAGGAGTTTATTGACAAAGTGATGCCCGCTGTTGCCGTGATAAGTGTGGGCAATAACAATTTTGGACACCCATCCGATGCGGTTTTAGACCTTTTTGAAAGCAAAGATATAGAAGTTTTGAGAACCGACCTGTGCGGTGCTATAGTGCTGAAAACCCGAGGGAAGGATATTATATTGAACACGGAAATTAAGAAACATTAGTGTAAAATTATTAAATACAGCTATTCTGCTTATGATATAATAGATTCGAAAGAACTATACATGAAAAGTAAAGCGACACAAAGGAAGGTTGCAAAAGATGAGCATCAACATACTGAAACAGCATATAAAGAATAAGAATCTAAATAACCTGTACCTTTTTTATGGGGATGAAGACTACTTAATAAAGTATTATCTTAATAACATTGAAGAAATTGTTTTAGGAGACGATCCGACAGGATTTAATAAAATTGTGCTTGAGGAAAATATTGAGTTATCCAAAATTATTGAGGCATGTGAAACAATGCCTATCTTTTGTGAAAAAAAGCTGGTTTTAGTGAAGAATTCCGGAATGTTTAAATCTAGAGGCGGTACAAAGGGCAAGCAGAAAAAAAAGGATGAACTGCTTGATTATTTGCAAAATGTTTCCTCTCATGTGTGCCTTATATTCTGGGAGAGGGAAATAGATAAAAGGCTTAAGCTGGTTGATACAATAAAGAAAAAAGGATTTGTTGTGGAGTTTCCTTATCAGAATCAGAATGAGTTGGTTCGCTGGGTTATTAAGATTGTGCAGTCCAATGATAAGGAAATTGACACTAAAACAGCTTCATTTCTTGTTGAGATATGCGAACCGGGAATGAACGATATACTCAATGAATTGGACAAGGTATTGCTATTTTTAGGTGATAGGTCGAAGGTGACGGTTGATGATATAGAAAAGCTCTGTACAAAGTCAATAAAGAGCAGAATTTTTGATTTGACCGATGCAATTGCCGAAAGAAATGTGGATGCTGCTTTGAAGCTGTTGAATGATATGATAATTCTTAAAGAGCCCCTGCCTAAAATACTTTTTTTGATTGCAAAGCAGTTGAGACAGGTATTGGGCATGAGGCTTTTGCATGATGAGGGTTTGGGCATGAAGGAAGCATGTGCTAAATTGGGTGTAACTCCTTATGTAGGAAGCAAGATTTTCAAACAGGCCAATTCTTTTTCGCCGGACAGGCTGAAAGAGGCAATACAGGAAGCCCTTGAGCTTGATATTTCTATAAAAACAGGGAAAATAAATGACAGGACGGCCTTGGAACTGTTGATTTGCAACTTGGCAGCACAGTGATTTTTAATGCCGTAAGAAATCAAAAAACATGTACGTTTTTTATTAGGCTTTTTATCCTAAACCTAATAAAAAACGTACATGTTAGTACGTTCCTTATTTTGCCATAGCGTTTACTGCCTTTGCAAGCTTTGATTTCCTTCTCGCAGCGGTGTTTCTATGAATAATTTTCTTTGCTGCTGATTTATCTATGAGTTTCATAGCTTCTTTCAATGCATTGGCAGCATTAGCATCATTATTTGCAACAGCTTCATTGCATTTTTTGATAGTAGATTTTAATAATGATTTTCTAGCACTGTTTATGAGAGTTTTGGTTTTAGTAGTACGAACTCTCTTTACTGCATTCTTAATATTTGGCAATCCATTCACCTCCTGCGAGTTATTCGACAAAAAGTATTTTAACATGAACCAAACCAAATTGCAAGGGTTAAATCACTTTTTTCCCACAAATAGGGGTGCATATTTTTCTTCGCATCATCTCAAAAAACAGAGAAATGAATAAACCATACTAATAGGATAGAAAATAATAAAAACCATTAAGAAAAAGAAAGGGGCTATTATAGTGGAGAGAAGTGTAAGAACAGACCTTGTAATGGAGGCACATGAGTTATTAAAAGAAAATGAACTGAAGCAAGGTGGAAATTATAGGAAGGATCCACCCGGAGTTGATGTTGAAAACGTTGGTACTGATGATATTAAGATCACTAGGGTCAGGGTGACGTCACCTACGAGCGAAGTGGCTATAGGCAAGCCGATGGGTAATTATATTACTCTTGAGGTTCCGAGATTAAAAGAGAATGACCAGATTTTGTACGAAGAGACATGTAGAGCCTTGGCTAAGGAGTTAACCGGTATTTTGGAACTCAAAGAAAAGTCAACAATTCTGGTGGTGGGATTGGGGAATTGGAATGTTACACCGGATGCATTAGGACCTAAGGTGGTATCCGGGCTTATGATTACAAGGCATTTACTTGAATATGTGCCGGAACAGATTGACAAGGGCGTTCGACCGGTGTGTGCAATTGCCCCAGGTGTTCTGGGAATAACGGGTATTGAAACCGGTGAAATTGTTAAAGGAATTGTGGACAGGGTTAACCCTGATTTTGTAATTGCGATTGATGCTCTGGCCTCAAGAAAGACAGAAAGGGTGAATACCACCATTCAAATTGCAGACACAGGAATATCACCAGGTTCGGGGGTAGGTAACAAAAGGATGGAGCTTTCAAAGACAACCCTTGGTGTTCCGGTTATTGCAATTGGGGTTCCCACAGTTGTGGATGCGGCAACTATGGCAAATGACACCATTGATCTGGTTATAGATAATTTAATAAAAGAAGCAAAAGAAGATATGCGTTTTTACAATATGTTGAAGAATATTGACAGAAATGAAAAGTACCAATTGATACAGGAAGTGCTCCGACCATACGTCGGAAATCTCGTGGTAACACCTAAGGAGATTGACGATGCCGTTGATCGGATTTCCAAGGTGATAGCAAATGGTATTAACATTGCCCTTCACCAAGGTATAACCCTCAATGATGTCAATAGATATGTTCAGTGATCAGCTGAAATACTTGACAAGGACAAGTCAACCATTAGGAATAATGTCAGTAGGTATGTAAAGTGATCAGTAAAGGATCTATTACATGGATATATTGTTTTATTACAATACTGCTTTCATTATTACAAAATACGCTGCTTTTTTAGTTCAAAAGAATTGGGATGGGAATATTTAAATTGAAGAGACTGTTTTTATATTATTATGGTATAAAAACAGTTTTTTCTGGCAGTTCATGAAGTGAAACAACAAAAAGTAATATTTTATTTTGTTTTATGAATCATTTTAAGTTGAATTAACCACGAGCTAGTAGTATGATTTTGTTAGTGCAGTTTTTTATATTGAAAGGGTCAAAAGCAAGAAGGTTCGATTGTCTCCGAGCTTTTAGCCAAAGACTTAAAAGGATAGCTTTAAAACAAAAGACTTGGTGTTTTTAAGTTTTGTAATAGAAATTAAAATGGGGAAGTGTGTGAGTTTGAAGAATCTTATAAAGAAAATATTAAGATTGCCTCTTAAAATATGGATAATATTTTTTGTTTTGGCTGTGGCGGTTGCAATCGGTGTTGGGGTTAATTGTGATAAAACAAAAAGAGAGCCCGGTAACAGTGACCATTTAACAAATAATAACAATAATATTGATGCTGGCGGTGTTGAAGATTCAGATGGTACAGGTCATCAGGAAGAAAAAAAGCCAAAAGAGGTAATTGTTGTGATTGATCCAGGTCATGGTGGGGAGGACTTGGGAGCATGTAATGGAACCCTTTGTGAAAAGGATATAAACCTTGATATATCTTTGCAGCTTGGGGAAATTCTTGATGAGTTGGGGGTCAGTGTAGTGTATACAAGGGATACAGATGTCTTCATTGATCCTGCACCAAGGGCTGACTTTGCAAATGAACTGGATGCTACCCTTTTTATCAGTGTCCACAGCAATTCAATAGAGGATTATCCAGACTATAGAGGGACGGAAACCCTTTATTGTCCTCCTCCTGAAAATCCCAGGTACAGTAAAATGAATGGAAAAAAGCTTGCCTTAATTGTTCAAAAGGAACTGATAAAGGCCTTGGGAACTGTGGATAATGGAATAATTGAACGTCCGAACCTTGCAGTTTTGAGAAGAACAAAAATGCCGGCAATAATAGCTGAAATTGCATATATATCAAATTCGTCGGACAAAGCAAAACTGGCTGATGCATCCTTTAGAAAAAAAGCTGCTACGGCTCTTGCGGATGCTGTAGTAAAGGCTCTCGATGAGATGGGGGCGGTGAAAGATGAAAAGGGAGCCTTCGTGATAATAGAGGATTAATATGCAGTAATATAAAAAAGAGGGGAACTCTCTTTTTTTTTTCGTCAGTTAAAGGTATAATTTTAATATAGGGAATATTTTGGTTTGTTTTATTTATAGAATTTAGGAGTAATTATGAGAGCATTGTGGAGATACTTATTTATTCTTGTTATTACAGTTTTATTATGGAATCAGGCAATACTGAGGCCGGTGAAAATACTTTCGATATTCTTCCATAAAACAGGACATGCTTTGGCTGCTTTCTTTAGTGGTTTTGGAACGGATTCTTTTAGGGCTGTGTTTGGTGGAATGGGTGATACAATAATAAATGCAAAAGGCTGGCTGCCGTCACTTATAATCACGAGTGGCGGTTATATAGGGAGTGTATTGTTTTTTGTAATAATAATGTATTTAAAAAAGACAAAGGCTAAAAAATATGTACTGGGATGTCTGTCTATAATATATTTACTTATCACAATAAGCAATCCTGGCTTGAGGCAAGCGGTTGTATACTCCGTTATCTTTGCATCAATTATTATTGTTTTGTTTATGATACACAGGGAAGGCATAGAAGAGTTGGTAATAGATGTAATAGGCATATCCGCTATTGCATATATTATATTTGATACGTTTGTTGCAACAATTTTATTAAAGATTAACCAGCAGTTTTCAATTATAAGGGAATGGAATTTAAGAATTCCCGAGGATATAGTCAGGATGAGCAATGCGACAGGTATACCACAGGTGTTGTGGGCTGTTATATGGCTTATATTGTCTGTGCTTGTATTGAATTTGGTGATATTTAAGGGTTCAAATCTTAAGAAAAGATAAGAGATTTAGTTTTAATTTGATAGGAATACAATAATAAGTATTTACAAATGTTTAGCGGAGGGGAATAGTGGGTGGAGATTAAAAAGAGAATATGTGAGCTAAGGGAGATTCTAAATTACCACAGCCACAAGTATTATGTTGAGGATGCACCAGAAATAAGTGATTATGAATATGATGCTCTTTATAGGAAGCTTGAGAAGCTTGAAGAGATGAGACCGGATCTTATAACACCGGATTCTCCGACTCAAAGGGTAGGGGATAAGCTCCTTGAGGGATTTGAAAAGGTTATACATGCAGTACAGATGCAAAGTCTTGCCGATGCGTTCAGCGAAGGCGAACTTTATGCTTTTGATAAAAGAGTGAGGGAAGCTGTAGGAAAGGATATTGAGTATGTTGTTGAGAAGAAAATTGACGGGCTTTCAGTTTCGCTTTTATATGAAAACGGTATATTTATACGGGGAGCAACCCGGGGAGATGGTTTGATAGGAGAGGATGTCACGCAGAATTTAAGAACTATTAAATCAATTCCTCTCAAATTAAAAAAGAGTTTGCCGCTTTTAGAGGTAAGGGGAGAGGTCTTTATTTCCAAAAAGGATTTTATGAGCATTAATGAGGAACAGGAGAAAGCAGGGCAGCAGCTTTTTGCTAATCCTAGAAATGCTGCTGCAGGCTCATTAAGACAGCTTGACCCAAAGATAGCAAATTTAAGAAAACTTGATATTTTTATTTTTAATATACAAAGAATTGAGGAAGAAAGCTTTGACAAGCATTCACAGACCCTTGAGTATTTGCGGGAACTTGGATTTAAGGTTAGTCCCGGATATAAAGTTTGCAGGGATATTAACGAAGTTTGGGATGAAATAAGGCATATCGGCGACGAACGGGAAGATATGAGTTTTGAGATTGACGGAGCAGTGGTAAAGGTAAACTCTTTAAGACACAGAGAAATTTTGGGCAGCACAACGAAAACGCCGAGGTGGGCGGTAGCTTATAAATACCCTGCGGAAGTAAAACAAACTGTGTTAAAGGATATACAGATTAATGTGGGAAGAACTGGAGTTTTGACTCCGATTGCTATTTTAGATCCTGTAAGACTGGCCGGTAGTACGGTGGGAAGAGCAACACTCCATAATGTGGATTATATAAAGGAAAAGGATATAAGGATTGGTGATACTGTATCAATTAGAAAAGCTGGAGATATAATACCTGAGGTTGTAGAGGTGGTTTTTGAAAAGCGCAGCGGAAATGAAGTGGAGTTTAGAATGCCGGGAAAATGCCCTGTTTGCAGTGCAGATGTTGTTAGGGAAATGGGAGAGGCAGCTTACCGGTGTACTGGAATTGATTGTTCTGCACAGCTATACAGGAGTATTGTTCACTTTGCATCACGGGATGCTATGAATATTGAAGGGCTTGGTCCGGCAATTATCGATATGCTTTTATCAAAGGGCATTATTAAAGGAATAGCTGACTTATATTATTTACATAAAGAAAAAGACAGTCTCATTGACATGGAGAGGATGGGAGAAAAATCTGTTGCGAATTTATTGGCATCTATTGAAAAATCAAAAAGTAATAATATTGACAGACTTATTTTTGGCTTTGGAATAAGACATATTGGTATTCGGGCTGCACAGCTGTTGAGCGAAAATTTTGAATCTTTAGACGCCTTAATGGAGGCTTCACTTGAGGACATCAAAAGTATACCTGAATTTGGTGATAAGATGGCTGAAAGCGTTGTAGTGTTTTTTAATCAGAAGCAGACTAAAGACATTATTGAGAAGTTGAAAGCTGTCGGTGTCAATATATTAAGTGATGGAAAAAGAAAAATAAACGATAGCCGTTTTGATGGAAAAACTTTTGTGCTTACCGGAACACTTCGAGGTTTTACAAGAAAAGAGGCTGAGGAAATAATAAAGAACTTTGGGGGCAAGACTTCCGCAAGTGTATCAAAAAAGACAGACTTTGTTCTGGCGGGAGATGAGGCAGGAAGCAAGCTTGATAAGGCTATGGCTCTTGGAATTCCGGTAATTAATGAAGACAGGTTTATAGAAATGATAAAATAGAGAGTGAACTTATATTATAGATTTTTATGGTGTTAATTATTAATTTTTATTATTAATATATTAAAATTTTTATGGGGGGAAGTAGAAAAATGATGAAGACTGGTATTAGTGAAAACATTTGTTCAGAAGGGATCAGACAAAGAAGGGGTGAGTATAAAGACTATTATTACAGGTNCAACAGGTTTACCTATCTCATACAGCCTTCCCTTTGTTTTGGCGGTTAGAGAAAAGGGAGGTTGGCTATGGATAATATTTTATTGTATTTGGTTATTGGAGCTGCAATAGTGGCTGTGCTTTTTCTCATCGTTGCCTTGTTAACCTTAAAAAAGAAAAAAAAGAAAAGAAAGGCAGTGATGCCTCGTATTGAATACGGTAGTGTAAGCGTTTTTTTCGATGAGGAAAACAATGTTACTGTTATACCCTATACAAAAGATAAGCATGGTGTTGGAAGACCTGTTGGAAGACCGGTGTTTTTGAAGGCCCCATATCAGCCTTTGACCCTTGGACAGACTGTAAGATCATCAATGTCTTTGTGTAAAAAGAGTAGAATTTACCCAAATGACAAGCTTATGAATAGCCTTAAATGTAAGGACTGGAGTGAATTTTCCTATAAGAAAAGAAATATTTTCGTTTACTACAAAGCCAAGCTGGGATTGGTGTTTAATACAACGAGAAGGGCACCGGACGGATCTTACAGTTTAAATTTCCGGGGCTATGAGAAGGTTTTGAACAAAGAAGCAGGGGATATTGAACTGGGAATTGTCATTATGAATCTTCTGGAAAGATGCAAATACTAGAAAGATACATATGCTATTTAATTTAATGGTCTTAAAAGAAAACTTGAAGTTTAAGGTCTTTATTGTATAGTTTGGGTGTATATTATTTTTCTTCACATTTATTTAATATACACATATAGTTTTTTATGGTTGACATTACATATATTTGCCATTATAGTTTTGTATGTACACTTAAACTTGTTAACATATGTTTTTTCCCTTGATGGGAGGGTGCGGTCTTGCAAAGATCGCTTTTTTTATATAATATTGCATTGAGGCATTAAGCGAGGAGGAGAGGGTATGAAGATTTCAAAAGATACTGTGAACCATGTTGCAAACCTTGCAAGGCTTGAACTCATAGAGGAAGAAAAGGAAAGATTTATACTTGACATGGAAAAAATCATTTCATACTTTGATAAATTGAGTAATCTTGATACGTCAGAAATTAAGCCAACTGAGCATGTAATACCGATAACCAATGTTTTTCGTGATGATAAAGTTTGTAATTCTTATGACCGGGAAATGATGCTGATGAATGCTCCGTCTAAAGAAAAGGGATGCTTTAAGGTTCCGAAAATAATGGAGTAGTGTTTTTTTGAAAGAAAAGTTTAGTGGAAAGTTGATAGACAGGTCAATATTTAAAAAGAGATTGTCAATTGATTAAGGAGGCTTAGGGTTGGAAATTCACAAATTAACGGTTCGCGAGATGAGGGGACTGATAAAGGATAAAAAAGTTAGTGCTGTAGAGCTTACACAGGCAATGTTTGATAGAATCGCAGAAATTGACTGGAAGATTAACAGTTACATAACGCTTCTTAAGGATGAGGCCTTAATGAGGGCAAGAGAAGTGCAGGAGAGAATTGATAAGGGTAAAGCAAAATCAGCCCTTTCAGCTGTGCCCATGGCTGTGAAAGATAATATATGCACCCGGGGCATAAAAACCACTTGTGCTTCGAAAATGCTTGAAAATTTTGTTCCTCCTTACGATGCAACAGTTGTAAAAAAGCTTTATCTTGAGGATAGTGTACTTTTAGGCAAACTGAATATGGACGAGTTTGCCATGGGAAGTTCTACAGAAAATTCGTATTTAAAGATTACACGAAATCCTTGGGATCTTGAACGGGTTTCGGGGGGCTCAAGCGGTGGAGATGCTGCAGCGGTGGCAGCCGGATTGACCGGGTTTGCCTTAGGTTCCGATACTGGGGGATCTATTAGGCAGTCGGCGGCATTTTGTGGTGTTGTAGGTATAAAACCTACTTATGGTGCGGTGTCACGCTTTGGGTTGGTGGCCTTTGCGTCTTCCCTTGATCAGATTGGGGCTGTTGCCCGGGATGTGACCGACTGTGCCCTCGTGCTAAATACCATTACCGGCTATGACTCAATGGATTCTACTTCCGCAAAGGTTGAATACCCGGACTATACCGGGGCATTAATAAATGATGTTAGAGGAATAAAGGTGGGTATACCGAAGGAGTATATTGGTCAGGGAACAAATCCCGAGGTTAAAAAGGCGGTTTTAGATGCGGTAGAGATATTAAGGAGGCTGGGGGCAGAGTGTGAGGAGTTTTCCCTTCCTATGACCGAATACGCTATCCCTGCCTATTATATTATTTCGTCGGCTGAAGCCAGTTCAAACTTTGCCCGATACGATGGAATAAGGTATGGATACAGGGCAGAGAACTATTCCAATCTTTTGGATTTATATAAAAAGACCAGGAGCGAAGGATTCGGAACAGAAGTTAAGAGAAGGATAATACTGGGAACCTATTTCTTGAGTGAGGGGTATTATGACGCCTATTATAAAAAGGCTTTAAAGGTGAGGACATTAATCCGGAAGGACTTTGACGATGCCTTCAAAAAATACGATGTGGTGCTGGGTCCGACGACACCCACCACTGCGTTTAAAATAGGTGAGAAAAGGGACAACCCTTTAAAAATGTATCTTGGGGATACATATACGGTGTCGGCAAATATAGCGGGATTGCCAGCACTCAGTATACCTTGCGGTTTTGACAGCAACAACCTTCCTATAGGTCTTCAGCTTATTGGAAGGCATTTTGATGAAAAAACGCTGCTGCGTGTGAGTTATGCCTTTGAACAAAATACCGGGTTTCATAAAATAAAGACAGGGGTGAGGGCTTAAATGGAATATGAAATGGTGATAGGATTGGAAGTTCATGCAGAGCTCTCGACAAAATCAAAAATATACTGCTCTTGTGCCACTCGTTTTGGGGGAGATGTTAATACTCAAACATGTCCGATCTGTGTCGGGATGCCGGGAACTTTGCCGGTGCTCAATAAGAAAGTGGTGGAGTATGCAGTAAAGGCTGGACTTGCCACAAACTGCAGTATAGCAGAGTACAGTAAGCAAGACAGGAAAAACTACTTTTATCCCGATCAACCCAAAGCGTATCAGATCTCGCAAAATGACCTTCCATTGTGTGAGAGCGGCTATATTGATATTGAGGTGGAAGGAAGAGCAAAGAGGATTGGGATTACGCGGATACATATTGAGGATGATGCGGGAAAACTCATGCACGATGAAGATGATGCGGGGTCGCTGGTTGATTATAACCGGTGTGGTGTGCCGCTTATTGAAATCGTTACCGAGCCTGATNTGCGTTCGGCACAGGAAGCAAGGGCTTTTATGGAGAGTCTTAAGGCAATACTTCAGTATATTGATGTTTCCGATTGCAAGATGCAGGAGGGTTCTTTAAGGGTTGATGTGAACCTTTCGGTACGGCCGAAAGGAGAGCAAAGGTTTGGAACAAGAACCGAGATGAAAAATCTGGGCTCCTTCAGATCAATGGTAAGGGCTATTGAGGGTGAGGCTGCAAGGCAGATAGAAGTCCTGAATAATGGGGGAACTATTATTCAGGAAACCCGACGCTGGGATGAGCAACAGGGTCTAAGCTACTCTATGAGAAGCAAGGGAGAAGCCCATGATTACAGGTTTTTTCCCGACCCCGATCTCATGCCGATTGTTGTGGATAAAAAATGGAAGGATGAATTAAAAAACAGCTTGCCGGAACTTCCGGAAGCAAGAAAAAAAAGGTATATAGACCAGTTTGCCATACCCGGGTATGATGCTTCAATAATTACCGGCTCAAAGGCTCTTGCGGATTTTTTTGAGGAAGCGGCGGTAATAAGTAAAAATGCAAAGGCTGTAAGCAATCTTATTATGGGGGAGCTTTTAAGGTTATTAAAGGAGAAGGGCATGGAGACCGATGAGATACCCTTTCCGGCAGAATACCTTGCAAAACTGGTATTCCTAATGGACAGAGGAGTTATTAGCGGAACAATTGCCAAAAAAGTGTTTGAAAAAATGTTTTATACAGGCAAAGACCCAAAGATTATTGTCAAGGAGGAAGGACTCGAGGTTATCAGTGATGAGAAAGCCCTATTGGAGGTAGTAATGGAAGTAATCCGCAAAAATCCCCAATTGGTTCGGGACTATAGAGGGGGAAAGGACAAGGTCTTTGGGTTTTTAATGGGACAGGCAATGAAAGAAAGCGGCGGGAAAGCTAATCCTCAGATAATAAAGGGAATATTAAAAGAAAAGCTTGGGGAAGTGGACAATTCGTGATATTATTTAGTGGGGTTGACCAAGTGAATTGGCTAAAAACGGTATGACGTGATGCTTTGGTATTGTTGGAAGTTTGTACAAACGATAGGTTAAACAAAAAGGGAGAGGATTTGATGTCCCTGACTTTTAGACTGTTATGTGGAGGTTGAATATGAAAAAAAGTCCATTGATTATATATGCAATAATGATATTGCTTTTTTTGCTTGTTTTATCCTACAACAGCTTACTGGGATATATGCTTTTTATTGCCTTTGTACTATACATTTCATTTATGGAAAGAAGTGCTTTCTATATAATTTTAACAAATCGTTATTATAAAAAGGGCGATTTACAAAAGTCATTAAAGTGGCTAAAAAAAGCCTACCTGGCTTCTAAGAACAAACCGGGAACGGCTATTTTGTATGGGTATTTGCTGCTTAAGACAGGCAATGTCAAAGAATCGGAAGAGGTATTTGTTGATTTGCTGAACTCGAATATTGACAAAAACAGCAAAATGAAGGCACAATCCAATTATGCATTGGTTTTATGGAAAAAGGGTCAATTGGAAGAGGGGGTAAAAATGCTCGAAGAGGTTTTTGCCCATTATAAAAACACAACAATATATGGAAGCCTTGGTTACCTGCTTATTTTGACCGGTGATCTCAACAGGGCTCTACAGTTCAATAAAGAAGCTTATGAATACAATGATTCGGATCCCGTTATACTTGATAATTTAGGCTATACCTATTATAAAATAGGCAATAAAAAGAGGGCGGAAGAAATATATGAAAAGCTAATGAGCCTTAATCCCTCCTTCCCGGAGGCTTACTATAACTATAGCTGTGTAAAAAAAGACATGGGACGGATAAAAGAAGCATTTGAAATTGCCAATAAAGCTAAAAATTACAAATTGTCATTTCTGAGTAATTTTACAGAGGAAGAGTTAAACAGCCATCTTAAGGAATTGGAGCATTTAATATCCATGAACCCTTAATTATTAGAAAAAACGATATATAAAGGTGTAAATTTCGTCTATAGGAGATTAATGCTTTAAAAGTGTTGTATATAATCTTGTATACAATAAACAATTTGTATATAATTAAAGTTGCCGAAATGTAGTGATATGAATGGGTATGGTCACCAGGTATTATTACCTGGTAATAAATAAGGTTTATTTTAATTGTATCTAAATAATGAAAGGGGAAAAGTCATGGGTTTTTTGGAACAAATTATTGAAAGGGCAAAATCAAATGTAAAAACTATTGTTTTGCCCGAGAGCACAGATTTGAGGGTTATTAAGGCAGCTTCAATGATTCAGAAGCAGGGAATTGCAAAGGTTGTGCTTGTGGGCAATAAAGATGATATAAGGGAGTTGGCGGGGGATATTGACCTTTCCGGAGTTAGAATTGAAGACCCACTAAGCTCCGAAAAGGTTGAGGATTATACAAATGCATTATATGAACTCAGAAAATCAAAGGGGATGACTATTGAAACTGCAAGGGAGACAATAAAGAATCCTCTTTATTTTGGTGTTATGATGGTTAAGAAGGGTGAAGCCGATGGAATGGTGGCAGGTGCTGTAAACTCTACGGCCGATACTTTAAGACCTGCACTGCAGATTTTAAAGACGGCACCGGGCACAAAATTGGTATCGGCATTTTTTGTTATGGTGGTACCCAACTGTGAATATGGGCATAACGGAACCTTTGTTTATGCTGATTGCGGTCTGGTGGAAAATCCCGATGCAGATCAGTTGTCCGAAATTGCAATTGCTTCTGCGGGTTCCTTTAAATTGCTTGTGGATGCACAGCCCCAAGTGGCCATGCTTTCTTATTCTTCCTACGGCAGTGCCAAAAGCGAGCTTACACAAAAGGTTGTAAAGGCTGTTGAGCTGGCGAAGGAAAAGGCACCAGGTCTGGCACTGGACGGAGAGCTTCAGGGAGATGCGGCACTGGTTCCCGAAATAGCAAAATCCAAAGCTCCGGGAAGCAATGTGGCTGGTAAAGCCAATGTCCTTGTTTTCCCCAATCTTGATTGCGGGAACATTGCCTACAAGCTTACCC
>JGI24709J26583_10001812_pt1 | contig 17926 bp, 15 predicted proteins | sample BioPla2DNA1_FD_26583 | JGI IMG/M metagenome (IMG submission 26583) | reverse complement strand
GTTGAAGTCAACTGCGCCGCCATACCTTCGGAACTCATCGAAAGTGAACTTTTCGGCCACGAAAAGGGATCGTTTACCTCGGCCATCAAACAGAGGATCGGCAAATTTGAGCAGGCAAATGGTGGAACCCTATTTTTGGATGAGATAGGCGATATGAGCCTATCGGCTCAAGCCAAGGTGCTCAGAGCTCTACAGGAAAACAGAATTACCAGGGTTGGCTCCGAAAAAGACATCCAGGTCAATGTCAGGATTGTATCCGCCACCAACAAAAACATCAAACAGGAGATTGAGCGGAACAACTTCAGGGAGGATCTTTACCACCGTTTAAGCGTTATACTGATCCATCTGCCCACGTTAAATGAGAGGATTGACGATATTCCGGCGTTGGCCGACCATTTTATATCCCTTATATGCGCTGAATATGGTATGAGCAAGTTAAACATTACCAAGGATGCCATCGAGGAACTCCAAAAAATTGAGTGGACAGGAAATATCCGCGAATTCCGGAACGTGTTGGAAAGATTGATAATTCTCTGTAAGGGAGAGATTACCGGTAAAGAGGTAAAAACATATGCCCACCCTGTATCGGCTATCCCATCCTAAAACCTGAAATAGATAAACGGCATCACTTCTGTTCCCCGCATAGCGCATAGCCATACCGCCACCAGAACGATCATAATAAATTGCGCGACCAAAGGGGAATTGATAAAAAGTCCGCGGTACGACTCTTTTACCTTTTCGGGAAGCATATGGAGAACAAACCCCATTGCCATAATGACAAATACCGTCAAATAAGCGGACAGAACTTCCATGTAAGCCCCGGGAGCAAAATCACCGAAAATTCTTGAAAACATTATCAAGGCCTCCGTCATGTTGGCCGATCGGAAAAATATCCAGGCAAAAGAGACAAAATGAAAAGTAACCAATATCGAGATAAAACGGAAGAAAGCCGATCGCATACTGTTTTCCCCAATGATGCGGTTCTTGATCTTTGAAAATATCAAACCTATGCCATGCAGACCGCCCCAAAGTACAAACCTCATTGAAGCTCCGTGCCACAAACCTCCCAAAAGCATGGTTGTCATAAGGTTCAATCCCGTCCTAAACTTTCCTTTCCTGTTTCCACCCAATGGTATATAAAGATAATCTTTCAGCCATCTGGATAGCGAGATATGCCATCTGCGCCAAAAGTCGGTCAAATCCATGGCTTTATATGGCGAATTGAAATTGACGGGAATGCGGAAACCCATAACAAGGGCCAAGCCGATCGCGATATCGGTATAACCCGAAAAATCGCAGTATATCTGCAATGAATAACCATATACCGCCATCAGGTTCTCAAATCCGGAATAGGCCGCCGGCATATCAAAAATCCTATCTATAAAATTTATCGCCAAAAAATCCGATATCACTATCTTTTTTATCAGCCCCTTGACGATCAAAAACAGCGCATGGCCAAACTCTCTTTCAGTAACGTTATAGGGAAGCGATATCTGGGGTATAAACTCCGAAGCCCTGACTATAGGGCCGGCAACAAGTTGGGGAAAGAAAGAGAGATAAAATCCGAAATCCGCTATGCTGCCTACAGGTTCAATATCGCCGCGGTAGAGATCAACGATATAACTTATGGCCTGAAACAGAAAAAATGAGATACCTATCGGAAGAATAATATTGTCAACGTTGAAACCGGTGCCCAGATAATTGTTGGCCAACATAGCCAGGTAATCTTTGCTGGCTATGGCAGTCCCAAATATCTCGTTGATAATTCCAATCAGAAAAGCAGAGTATTTGAAATAGGCCAAGACCGAAAGGTTAACGAGTACCCCTATAGCCAGATTGATTTTTTTAGTGGCCTTACGTTTTGATGCGGAGATAGCCTTGCCGCACAAAAAATTGACAACCACAGCGAATAACAGCAAGAACACAAAAACTCCCCCCGTTTTGTAATAGAAGAAAAAACTGACCAGCAGCAGATAGGTGTTCCTCAATGAAATTTTTCTGTAGAACAGGCTGTACATGGCCATAACGACCAAAAAAAACAGCCAGAACATCAGTCCGCTAAAGATCATTGGCTTGTTGCTGTCATACCCAAATACAACATCCAACACTCTGTTCGCCATCATATCGCCAAACAACCCCTCCCTTCTTTTTTCCGATGTCGGAACAGAAAGAGTATCATCCCCGGCAACGGCATTAAAAATTGTCGAGTCGGTTTTAGATAAATTTTCCCGCAAAAAAAGTGAGCTATCTTTTAAAAACAGATCTCTCGCTATCATGGAGGCCAGGGTATCGGCACCCGCATAAGTAAGATGCGTGAAATCCGTCTGCATAAGCCTCTTCTCTACCCAAACAGGGACAGAACCTGAACCTCCCATCTTCTCATAGGCATTCCAGAAAGCCGCAGAGGATTCTTCAGCGGCCGACTGTTGGGCGGCAACAATCTTTCCAATATTATCGAACGGTTTTATTGAGTCTCCCTCCTGTTCCGCCATATTGGTAACCCCTATAATAAGCACGGGAACTCCCGAAAGCGCCTTTTTGATCACATCCAGTTGCCTGACTATTCCGCGCTGATAGTAGGAGTACTCTTCCCTGATATTTCTTACAATGTTCAAACCATACTGAAGAACTATCAAATCAGGCTCCAGCAGATCCATCCACTCATTCAAAGTGGGATTATCCACCATAGTAAACTCCAGACCGGCGCTTCCTCTCAACGGTATATTATCTACAACCACTCCGGTCCCGCTCTCCACGGAAATGGCGTATATATCGGGACTAACCTGTCCTTCGAATTCAATTGTAAACTGGGAAATCCCGTTCAGATCGGCTCCTGTTTCCATGACACCAGGAGCCAATGAGAGAGTATCGGCCATAAGAACAGTGTTTCCGGCCATAACACGAACAGAGACGGGACCATCTTCGCAATTGTACAGTATCCTCAACTTGTCGAAATAGGCCGTTGCCGAATCCGCCAAGCTGGAAGGCCTGACTCTTACCGTTGCTTTCACGGGCGTTGCCGTGGATCCACCCTCCGGGAGATATCTGCATTTGACCATAAACGGGCCAAATCTGTTATCAGATATTTCCCCGTCGCTATAAGAGACATAATTATATCTTTTCCAATTAGATGATGATTGGATCCATATACTTTTGGTATACATCACAGGCATAACCGGAAGAAACAGGCCGGGACCCGTGCCGCCCCTGCCCTCTCTCAACAGTTCGCGAAGTTTACCCGATATCCTGTCGCCCTCAATCTGCGAGTCCCCATAATACATGACCCTTACCTGTCCTTTGGAATTCGCGAGTGAATCAATAAACGGCTGTAATATATCCACAACCACGGGAGATCGCGGCTCAACAGGCAGTAAAACAATAGAGTCTGTATCGGATTTTATAGTTGCGGGACCTTGGGGAGCAGACGAGAGAAAGTCGGACAAAACTCCTTTAGGCCGCGCGCCATCGGGCAACAGGATATAGAGACCCGCAAGACAGGCAAACAAAAAGAAAATAAATAAAAACGACCTTAATGGGCGCATATAAATTCAGGGTTCAGCTTTTCCTCATTATCTTAAGCCTCTGTCCCACCTGTATCTTCTGAGGATCAGAAATGTTGTTCAGTGCCAGTACTTCCGTGGTTGTCGCTCCGGCGTACATTTTTACAATGTCCCATATAGTATCGCCATTCCTTACCACATGAATAATATAATCTCCCTCCACAATCTCCTCAGCTACCTGCGCCTGTTGGACATTATTGGGCACCGCGATACCTTTTGTAGCCTGTTTCTGGGCAAAAGTCATCTCATTTATCCGGGAATAAAAGTCTGTTTTGTTGGGGTCTACAAAGACGTTTATTTTTTGTCCTATTCTGATTATATTGCCATATATATCGTTCCAATATCTCAAATCCGACAGTCCAACATTAAACCACTCCGCTATATATCCCAGATTATCGCCCTCTTTAACGGTATAAACCAGCTTGGTCTTTCCCGGGACGCTGACAGGGACACTCGAAGATCTTGTGGGATCCACATCCATATTTTTGCTTATCAGTTCCGGTTTATAATTACGGATCGAGTCGGCCAAATCGATAAAATCGCCCAGATAAGAGATTGGCAGTGTAATGGCCATCGATTTTGACGTCGCCGGCACCAGTCCTGTTCTATATTCAGGGTTCAACGCCTTGATCTCCCCATACGGAATCCCCATAACCTCCGATATCTGGCCAAGATGGATATCCTTGTGGAGCATGATAGTATCCGTCGCGATGGGAAAACTTATGGGTGTAGGAGCGATCTTATGCTCGGCATAAAATGTCGTGGCATATGCCGCCGCCACAAACTGGGGTATATATCCCCTGGTCTCGCGTGGAAGCCTGTAATAGATGTCCCAGTAATCTTTTTGGTTTCCCGAACGCCTGATCGCTTTGTTTACGTTTCCCGGTCCGCAATTGTAGGCAGCTATAACCAAAATCCAGTCATTGTATATCTTATAAAGATCTTTCAGGTATCTCGCCGCGGCATGCGTAGCTTTAACAGGATCCCTTCTTTCATCAATTATAGAATTTATAGTCAGCCCGTACGCCTTCCCGGTACTGTTCATAAACTGCCACATTCCGGTGGCGCCTACCCTCGATACGGCATTTGGGTTGAGAGCAGACTCAATGACCGCCATATACTTCAACTCCGTGGGCAAACCATAAGATTCAAAAACATCCTCTATCATCGGAAAGTAATAATCCTTCAATCCCAGCACAACACTGAATTTATCCCTCTGTTTGATGGTATAGACATGGATATGATTTTTAATGATCCTGTTATATGGAAGGTTAATAACGGAATTTATGCTTTGCAGCCTCGCTGAGTATAGTGAGTCAGGATATTCGATATCAAAAGTGTCGCCCACCACAACAGGATTGTTGGCCAGTGCCAATCCCGCGTACCAGTTGCCGACAAGACTGTCGAGATCCAGAGCTATCCTATCGGTATCAAGTTTCGTATCTACATATATGGTGTCAGGACCGGCAAATAGATTAACAGTCCGCGAGGCAAACATTATCAACAGACAGATGAGCGTTTTTATCTTCATTTCACAATAGTTCAAAAGTTAAACCTTACACTTAGATTCACCCCCGTTTGAACGCCATTCTCACGCGTTAAAGCCAAAGGAACGATGTCTACCCCAAGGTTATCGCTGACATCGTAATTAAAAAGACAGGCATCCACATGGGCATCCAAAATGGTCATCAAATACCACAAACCGATGCCAATATATGAAAAATCACGATACTTTTTATAGTAATCCAATTTCGACAGCATAGCCTCCTTATATTGGGATTCAAGGGAGGGGTTGTAGCTGTCGGGAAAATTCATCCTATCGTATGTGGATGGATCTGCTACAATAAGATCCTGATAAGAATCAGTCTCCGCGATATCATCGGTAAAATCCTGGTAAGCTGTCATAAAGGTGTTATAATTCGATGAAAAATGGCTTATCGAATAGGCTATACCACAAAAACCCAGATAGACTATGGGGACTTTCCAATACTTTTTGTTGTATATCTGGCCCATACCGGGAAGAGCCACCGCCAACATTGTTGCCCTGACAGGATCGGGCGAAAAAACAGAGGTTTCGGGATTATTGATGGAAATAGTGTCCTGCGCCACACCTTCCTGAAAGAAGAAGCTCAACAGAACAATCAAAAACAGCGGTATAATATATCTCCCCTTCAATGTTATCTACCGTAAGCAAACAATCCAATAACGGTTGACAAATATAAATATTATAGGGTTACAGACGATCAAATATTTCCAAAATGCGCTCCATATCCTCCCGGGTATCGAATGGAATGGTAATTCTACCATTTCCCGCTTCGTTGACCCTGACATTGACCTTGGACTGGAAGATACCTCTCAAATGTTCGGAAAGTTGTTCATAATCTTTGTTCAGTTGTACCTTTCTCTCTTTCCTGGCCGTATCTTTTGTCAAGCCCGATTGAATCTGACGTACCAGCTCTTCGGCCTGACGAACCGACAATTGGTTGTCTCGTATCTTATAATAGACCTCCATCTGAACTTTGGGATCCTCAATGCTTACCAATGTTCTGGCATGGCCCATGGTTATAACCCTCTCCCTTATGCCCAACTGAATTTCAGCGGGCAGTTTCAGCAATCTCAAATAATTGGCCACCGTTGAACGCCGTTTCCCCACTCTATCGCTCAACTGCTCCTGTGTAAGATCGCACTCCTCCATCAACCTTTGGAAACTGATAGCTATCTCAACAGCATCAAGATCTTCCCGTTGGATATTCTCAACCAGTGCCAGTTCCAGCATATCCCGATCATCGGCTGTCCGCACAAACGCCGGCACCGACTCTATACCGGCCATCTTAGCGGCCCTTAAGCGGCGTTCCCCGGCAATCAGTTGATACCTGCCCGCGGCCACCTCCCTGACGGTAAGAGGCTGCACTATTCCAAGTTCTTTTATAGAGACCGAGAGTTCCTCCAAAGCGGCCTCATCAAAATTACTCCGGGGTTGGAAAGGATTTGCTTCAATAGAGCTTATAGGTATCTCCCTATTGACCTCNACCTTGTTTTCNATAACCTCTTTTTCAACACCTTCTATAAGTGCGCCCANACCCCTGCCCAATGCGTTTTTCTTTGCCATATCACTCGTTGTTTTTAACTGCCCTCTTCTCTCTCNATCAATTCCTTGGCCAGGTTGAGGTAGTTTATNGTACCGCGCGATTCAGCATCATATAATAGGGAAGGTTGCCCATAACTTGGCGCTTCGGACAGTTTCACGTTTCTTTGTATCACTGTATTGAAAACCATCTGCTGGAAATGGCGGTTTACCTCTTCAGCCACTTGGTTGGCTATCCGGAGACGGGAATCGTACATTGTCAACAGAAAACCTTCTATTTTCAGTTCGGGATTAAGGTTCCCCTGTATTATCTTAATTGTATTCAACAATTTGCCAAGACCCTCCAGGGCAAAATACTCGCACTGTACAGGTATTATCACCGAGTCGGATGCCGTTAACGCGTTTACTGTAAGCAACCCAAGCGAAGGAGAGCAGTCAATAAATATATAATCAAAATCCATTGCGACCTTTTCAATAACACCCTCAAGCACCTTTTCCCTTTCAGCCATTTCCAGCATCTCTATTTCAGCTCCGACCAGATCGATGTTGGAGGGTATAAGCGACATATTTTCAACATCACTTTTTATTATTACCTCCCTGGGATCGGCCCCATCAATCAAACAATCATATATTGTTCCCTTTTTCATCCTGTTGTCGATACCCATTCCCGAGGTCGAATTGGCCTGCGGATCCGCATCAATCAGCAAAACCCTCTTTTCAAGAGCCGCGAGACTCGCGGAAAGATTGATCGCTGTGGTAGTTTTTCCCACTCCCCCCTTCTGATTGGCTATTGATATGATTTTTCCCATTTTTATGACTCTAATTTCTTAAAAGCCCAAATTTACCATTTAATACTCCCGAAGACAGAGAATAACGGTAGTAGTTGTAAACATTTTGATTCGGGGTTTTCAACATTTTATTAACAATATGCAACTGCATATAGCACAATAAATTACATTAATTTAACTTAGTTTCTTGTTATAAATTTTTCAATTATAATTTTATTTCGGGCCTCTCCCCGAAAAATAGAGAAAAATGGTTTTCATCGGGACAACGCCCAAAAGCAGAAAAGATACATATGTTTTTCTTTTGAAAAATATTCGTTTCATTCGCGGATCAATGAAACTACCCACCCCATGAAAGAGACCAGCGCCCCCATAAGTTTTGTTGTTGTAAATCCAAATGCCGGCAATGGCAAAGGAAAAAAGGAGTGGAACACCATAAAATCAATTCTGAAAAAACACTCTTTTCAATACAAACATGTGTTCACTTCCCGAAAAATGGATGCCTCCAAACTGGTCAAAAAGGCCATCGCCAATGGCTATAGAACGGTTGTGGCGGTTGGAGGCGATGGTACCCTGCACGAGATAATAAACGGGATTATGGAGCAGAACAGTGCGCCAACAAATGAAGTATTCGTGGGACTGATTCCCGTGGGATCAGGCAACGACTGGGGCAAGATGTTCGGTATTCCAACGGATTACGAGGAGGCCATAAAGGTTCTTATAGCCCGCAAGTGTTATAAACATGACATCGGTTTAGTGAGCCACAACCTGAATGGAGTAACCATGAAAAGTTATTTTCTCAATGTCGCCGGCACCGGTTTTGAGGCTAAAGTGATAAAAAAGAGTCACGACAGGAAAAACCGAAGGGGCAAGAGCAACAGCACAACTTACATTACCAGTCTTCTCTCCTGTCTGTTGTCAAACAAAAACCAGGATGTGACCATAACCATCGATGGAACACGAATAGAGCAAAAGATTTTCTCCCTGAACATAGGCAACGGGATATATTGTGGCGGTGGAATGCGACAAGCACCAAATGCCAAGCCAAATGACGGTCTGCTTGATGTTACCGTTATAGGCGACATAACTCCCATTGAGGTCATTTTTTCATTGAAATACCTCTATAACGGAAAAATTTATGATCATAAAAAGGTTGATGGCTATAGGGCAAAAAAGGTCACCGTTGAATCTGCTATTCCCATGTATTCAGAGGCCGACGGAGAGTTACTGGGAGAAACACCCCTCGAATTCGCGATAGCACCCGGAGCTATCAACGCGATAATAAACCTGGAACCATAAGAAGAGTCGATATTATCGGCCAATAGGTCGGGGTGTAGCCATTTTATCTGGCTTTAACTCTTATCTCGAACAGTTTGGGCCAGTTTTTTCCCGTGACGAATATTCTTCCATTCTCATTATCATAGGCTATTCCGTTCAACACATCCAGATCAGTGTCAGTTCGCGTATCGTCCAGCAATCCGGACAGATCGATATATCCGGTGACTCTGCCCGATTTGGGATCAATCCTCGCGATCCTGTTTGTCATCCATATATTGGCCCATATCTCCCCGTTTATATATTCCAGTTCGTTCAACTGTTCCACAGCTCCTTTATCATCGCACACCTCAATCTTATAGACTACGGAAAAAACATCCGGATCATAAAACCACAATGTACTCGTCCCATCGCTCATAACAATCTTGTCGCCGACAGTTGTCAAGCCCCATCCTTCGGATTGATAATATATTTTCCTCACCAGCTTGAAATCATCCTTCAAATATACAAAACCCACGTTTGAGGTCCATGTCACCTGGTATATCAGGTTGTTGTACATTGTTATACCCTCTCCGAAAAGATTTGACTCCAGATTCAACTGGCGCTCCACATTGCCTGTAAGCAAATCAACCTCCCTCAACGAAGAACTTCCCTCTTGTCCGGTTCCCTCATATAATTTTCCCGAGTCGAAAAACAATCCCTGCGTGAAGGCCTTACTATCATGCGGATACACATTAACAACCTCATAGCCATAATGTTTTGGCTCAACATCGGAATAGAGGTAAATAACCCTGCTAACAGATGTCCTGGCTTTTCCTTCAATATATGCGGAGACTTTAAGAGTCTTTCTTCCCAGGGTAACCAGCTCTGTTGAATTAATGGCAATATCCCACGGTTCGGCCAACAACGCGCCAAACCTGTTGCCGTCAACGGTAACGACAACCGAGTCGGGCCGCCGATTCGGCTTCTCCAGGGAGACAGCCACATCAATAACATCGCCAAAAACAAATTTGTCGTAATTTGAAGGGGAGGTCACCGAAATTATTTTTTGTCGCTCATCTTCATCCGGAACAGCGGCTTCCGAGGGTACAGAACCTCTATTCCCGCTAGATCTTCCCGAACAAGATATAGCCTCCACAACCAAAAGGGAAACGACAATTATCGCCAGATAACCTATAAATCTATTTTTTGTCGACATTACAAAAGTTTTTGCTTTTCACATCCAACAAAATATTGGAATCATCTACTGTCCGGTAACGCACCGGTACCCTTGTTACTATATTTTTTCCCTCCAAAAACTCTTTTAAGAAGGTTCCGGGGGGAGTTGATTTTTTTTCGCAGTTCCATCTCCCTCTGCTCATAAGGGAAAATCATCTGCCATATCTCACCCCAACCGGGAAGACCGCCAATATTTTTGTCATCTATATAGATGTCGGCGTCTATCTTCCGGCTAGTCTCATTAGCATCAAATATCTCCCCGGGGTAGTTGCTGTTGACCGCATAAAATTCCACTCCATTTTTTTTGCAAAATTCTATGGCCTCTTCCAACTCTTTCCCGGTACGAAAGGTCCACAAAATAAGTTGTGCCCCTTTTTTCTGCAACTCTTTCAACGTCCGGAAAGCGAATAGTTTCTCCTTCCCTATCTCCGGATAACTGTGTTCCACAATTGTACCGTCAAAATCCACGGCAATCTTGATATTTATTGGCTGATCCATTCGCGAACTAGATATACCACCCACAAAACAAATAAAAAAAAAGGAGAGATCATCCAATAATGGCCATTTATTGTAAATTTGCGCGATTAACCGTTAAATAATGACCAAACATATCCCCAACTTCATAACCTGTTTAAATCTGGTTTCGGGCTTTATCTCCATACTGTTCGTCTTGAACGGATTTCCGACGATAGCCTCTTGGCTTATATTAGCGGCAATGGTGTTCGATTTTTGCGACGGATTCTCGGCCCGGCTACTGAAGGCCTATTCCGATACGGGCAAAGAACTTGACTCTCTCGCCGATGTTGTCAGTTTTGGGGTTGCCCCGGCAGCGATAATTTTCCACTATCTCTCCGGAGCAATGGGCATTTCCGGGCAAATCAGCGTTAATACGCTATCTTTCCCCGACTTTTGTCTTCTCGCTGTGCCCGCCATTATGCCCGTTTGCGCCGCTATCCGGCTGGCACGGTTCAACACCGACGAAACACAAAAGGAGTCGTTCAAGGGCCTGGCATCGCCTGCCAGCGCGCTTGCGGTTGTCTCCTTAGCCCTGGCATTGGAGTACGCTGACTCCAACATAGCCCAAAAAATCTTGGGCACCATAACCGGAAACACAATACTAACGATAGTTTTATCGTATTTGATGATTTGTCGGCTACCAATGATATCTCTGAAATTCCATGATATAAAATTCAAAGGGAACCGCGACAGATATCTGTTGATCATCTGCATTGCCCTATCCATATTGTTATTTGGATTCAAGGCCCTCCCTTTTATAGTACCGATTTACATCGCTATCTCCATAATCTCAGTTTTGGCTCCGGAAAAATAAATTCATTCGCTTTTCCCGGAAATTATAAAACCGATCACCGATATTTTCAAAATATATCGGGAAAGCATATATGCGATAGAAACCGTATTCCAGGGGAGGCGGGAGTTAAAGCAACAACTATCCTCCGTAAACCTATCTGGGCAACTTCATCACCCTTGGGTTCAAGTGAATTAAAGCAACAACTACCCTCCATAAACCGGATTCAACTTTCACCGTGCAATTATTTTTCGGTATTGATTATGGGAGGCTCCGGATGGTTTTTTTCGCGAGACCTGAATACCCCCCTTTTCAGGCCATCATCGTCATCCAGACTGGAGGTTATCTTTTGCACCGCCTTGAAATTATTGAAAAATTCTTTCGCGAGAACCCTTAAAACCGTATATGACGGTATTCCCAGTATCATTCCACCTATACCCGCGAAGGAACCGAAAGCCAGAACAACAACAAATATCTCCAGTGGATGGGCCTTCACGCTACTGGAATAAATGATGGGTTGGAAGAAAATATTGTCGATTACCTGCGTGATGGCGACCACTATGGCCATATATACCATCAGCGGCCATACAACCGTTTGAAAATCCATATTTATATGCGACCCTACCCCCATTATAAGGACTATGAAAAAACCTATCCACGGGCCCAGATAAGGTATTACATTCAAAACCCCGATAATTAACCCCATTACCAGTGCCTGCTGAAACTCTATCCCAACAATTGTCATCCCGGTAGTGATTATTATCATTATACAGGTACTCTGGCATAAAATTCCCACAAAATAGCGGGTAAGAAGATGCGATATGGAATTGAGGGCCCTCGTAAACGCCTCGGTATGTTTGTCGGGTATCCACATCAGTATCGATTCATAGAAAAGATGCTGATCCTTTAAGAAGAAAAAGGTAATAAACGAGAGGGCGAAAATCGTTATCACGACATTGCCGACAATTCCAAACGCTGAACCGATAAAATTCTGGAGCAGATTGACATTCAACACTCCGGATATCTTTTGCATAAGATACTCCCTGATAGTTATATCGTTGCTCAACTCACTGCTGAATGTCCTCAAAAAAGTCTCCAACCTGACCAATGGTTCTTCAACCAATTGAACAATTTTGGCGCTGTCAATCGTGGAGAAGTAGTTTATCTGCCTTGTTACCAACGGAACGAACACCCACAAGAAAAGGAAAACAAGGCCCCATATCACAAGTAAGGTTATCAATGCGCTTAAAGCCCTCGGAAACTTAAACTTCTTGATCCGTATTTTACACAACAACTCAACCAACGGCCTTCCCATAATCGATAAAACCCCGGAGATGAGAATGTACGCGACTATGTTCCTGAAATACCAAGCCAGAAAAAGCAGCAACAAAACCGAAAGAAAAGCGGCTACACTTTTAACAGATATCTTCATGATCCTCTATTGACACGACAAAACTATCACTTTTTTTTTATTATCCGCCGGCAAATCTTACCTATTGCGTTGCCCGGTTCTTTTTGGCCAGGATAAAGAGAAAACTTGTCGTTATGTCCACAAACCGCAAAAACCTCCTAAAGTACCTTATTATCAATGCAATATTCCAATTTTTATTTTAATTCAAATGTTTTTTACTGTCAGTTTGTCAGTTATATTTATTGTTACTCTGTCATTTTGTCGGTAAATTGATAATGGTACATCAATTGTGGTAGGAGTAGTGGGTTTAACCACAAAATTTAAGTTTAACTAAAATATAGGAGGAAAATTATTATGTTACCAACATTTTACAAAAGAAGTTACAGTCCGTTTTTATCGAATCTTTTTGACGACAGCCTGTTTTTCGACTCAACGGGCAAATCCGGCACATTGCCGGCGGTAAATATCAAGGAATGCGAAAAAAACTTCGCCCTTGAACTGGCAGTACCGGGAATGAAGAAAAGCGATTTCAAAATTGAGGTTAACGACGATGTTCTGACCATCTCTTCCGAAGTGAAAAATGAAGTAGAGGAGGAAAAAGAGGGTTACAAGAGAAAAGAATTCAGTTACACCTCATTCTGCAGAAGTTTTTATCTGCCCGAAAACGTAAAGGTTGAAGATATCAAGGCTTCCTACAAGGATGGAATACTTAACGTTGAAATTCCAAAGGCAAAGGAGGATAAAGTCAGTAGGAATCGTAAGATCTCGATCTCATAAACCGAACTGGATGAAACAAAAAAGAAGAGGCTGTCCCAGAAATCGGGGCAGCCTCTTTTTGCATATATTGTATTTATCGATTTTTAACCTAACTCAGCTATGACGGTTTTGTTTGCTCTGACTTTCTGGAACATATCCACCTTTATCTTTGTACCTTCAGGCAGAAAAACATCTACTCTTGAGCCAAACTTGATGAAGCCAAGTTCATCGCCTTGAACAACATCCTCGCCCAGTTCAGAATATGTGACTATTCTGCGTGCCACCGCTCCCGCGATTTGTCTGACCAGAATCTCCGTGCCCGACACCATTTCTATAACAACCGTACTCCTCTCGTTCAAAGAAGATGATTTGGGATTCCATGCCACCATTTTATTGCCCGGATGGTAATTTATAAACTTGATTTTTCCGGATACTGGATACTTGTTGCTATGCATGTTGAAAGGCGACATAAATATGGATACCTGGAGTCTTCTGTCCTTAAAATACTCCCTCTCCTCAGTAGCCTCAATAACCACAATCTTTCCATCGGCCGGAGCAAAAATCTTATTGGATACCGGTTCCAACTCGCGCTTTGGAGATCTGAAGAAAAACAGCAAAAACACGAAGAAGAGTACCGATACGGAAGCGACTACCCATCTGGCGACAGAGAGATTGGAAACCGTAAACACGGCGACAAAATTTATTGTCGCCAACAATATAAATCCCAGGAAAAGAAATTTACGGCCCTCTTTATGTATATATCTCATTTTAACCTAAGAATAAAAACACCAAATAAACTATGGGAAAAGACAACAGTGAACTATCGAACCTATCGAGAAAACCGCCATGCCCTGGCATTATTGAACCGGAATCCTTCACACCGATACTTCTTTTGAGCATAGATTCGGTCAAATCACCGTAAGTTCCGAATACAACGACTATCAAAGCTATCAGCATCCATATTTTTGTGTTTACAACACCCAAGAGATCCGACAAAAGCCAAGATACCAATAGGGTACAAACAAGTCCGCCAAAAAAACCCTCCCATGATTTTTTGGGCGAGATCCTCTCCATAAGCCTGTGTTTCCCAAATTTAGTTCCAATTAAGTAGGCGCATGTATCATTGGTCCACAACAAGATAAAGAACCCTATCACTATCCCAGGAGAAAAAACCACCATCTCATTTGCTATCAATGGGCTGAGGCCCTCCTCCAGAAACGCGGAAAAGGGAAAAAGAGAGATGGGCACCACTACATAACACATCGGAAAGAAGGTGTAGGCAAGCGACTGGAAAGGCTTTTCCTGTTTCCTGTATAGTTCTATTATCATTATAATCACCAGGACCGGAACGACAAGCACAAGTGAATCCATTGGCAACAAACCCGACGCCACCACGGTCGACAACAGATAGGTAACCACTCCGGCTATAATACCTGTAACTGTTTGCGGTTTAATGCCGGTGTGCTGAATCATCTTGTAATACTCAAGCTGGGCACCAATCATAATTATCAACCCAGTTATACAAAACGAGATATAATGGAGCCAAAAACCTCCTAGGACAAACAAGACGATCGCAGCGCCCGTAACGGTTCTTTTAATCAACTCTTTCACTCAATCAAAAATTATTGTTTAAGTTCCGCTGCCGGATCACCATTGTCAGGCTCATCTGTTTGAATAGTAGTTTCGTTCCCAGATTCGTTCGCAGTCTCATTTGCGGTTTCGCCCGCGGTTTCCCCGTTCTTGTCTTCCGTTTTTTTCGCGTTTTCTTTTGCTTCCCTCTCCTCCTTGAGAATATCCGCTTTTCTCTTGCCAAAAATCTTTACGAGATCATCACTGAAAATCACCTCCTCTTCGAGAAGTTTATTGGCCAGTTGTGTCAAACCCTCCATGTTTCCCCTCAAAATATCTTTGGCTCTCTCGTAAGCTTCATGGATTATTTTTTTTGACTCCTGATCAATGAGTTCAGCTGTCCTTTCGCTATAAGGTTTTGTAAACCCATACTCATTGCCCCCAGAGGAATCATAGAAACTGATATTACCCAATTTATCGTTCATGCCAAAATAGGCGACCATAGCGTAAGCCTGTTTGGTGACTTTTTCCAGATCGTTCAACGCGCCTGTCGATATCTTACCAAAGACAAGCTCTTCAGCGGCTCTCCCGGCCAATGCGCAAGCCATCTCGTCCAACATCTGTTCACAGGTGGTAAGCTGTCTCTCTTCCGGCAAATACCATGCGGCGCCCAGCGATCTTCCCCTAGGTATTATAGTCACCTTGACCAGAGGACTGGCATGTTCCAGAAACCAACTAGCAGTGGCATGTCCCGCTTCATGAAAAGCAACTGCTCTTTTTTCTTCCGGTGAAATAATTTTTGTTTTTCTCTCAAGCCCTCCTACAATTCTGTCCACCGCATCCAGAAAGTCCTGCATTTCTACCACCTTTTTATTTTTACGTGCCGCGATAAGGGCGGCCTCATTACATACGTTGGCGATATCGGCTCCCGAAAATCCCGGAGTCTGTTTCGCCATAAAGGCAACATCGAAATCCTCCTCCAGTTTGATCGGTCTCAGGTGCACGTTAAATATCTCCTCTCTCTCCGTAAGGTCTGGTAGCTCAACGTGTATCTGCCGGTCAAATCTTCCCGCCCTGAGCAAGGCCCTATCAAGCACATCTGCCCGGTTAGTGGCCGCAAGAATGATTACCCCAAGGTTTGTTCCGAATCCATCCATCTCGGTGAGAAGCTGGTTCAACGTGTTTTCGCGTTCATCATTGGATCCAAAATTGGCGTTTTTGCCGCGAGCGCGACCAACCGCATCAATCTCATCGATGAAGACTATACAGGGGGCTTTCTCCTTTGCCTGCTTAAAAAGATCCCTGACGCGGGAGGCTCCCACGCCGACAAACATCTCCACGAAATCTGATCCTGAAATCGAAAAAAACGGAACATTCGCCTCTCCCGCCACAGCTTTCGCCAAAAGGGTCTTTCCGGTTCCCGGAGGCCCAACCAATAACGCGCCTTTTGGGATTTTACCTCCAAGCCTGGTATATTTTTTCGGATTTTTGAGAAAATCCACTATCTCCATCACCTCCGTTTTGGCCTCGGCAAGTCCGGCCACGTCATTGAAATTTATCTTAACGTTGGAATCTCTGTCAAAAATCTGAGCTTTAGCTTTGCCAACGCTGAATATACCGCCACCGGCACTTGGTCCCCCGGCCATCCTGCGCATCATAAACACCCAAAACAGAATCAGCAGCAGAGGCAAGAGAATCCACGAGAGTACCTCGGCAAAATAGTTCTTTTGCGTCACATACTCCGGATATATCAACTCCTTCTCGGTGTAGCCGGCCGATTTCTGGGTCTCCTGCAGTAAATTTTCAAAAATAGCGATGTCTCCTATATTGGAGATAAAATCGGGCCTATCGGCCTGAAAAACTGTAGGACGACTGCCCTGTGTCAGGTTATCATAACGACCCGATTCCAAAGCGGCATCNTTTAGATATATCTGGACCTGCTCTTTGTTNACGATCACAAGCCTGTCAATATCACGGTTCGCGATCATATCCTTTATCTCGTTCATCGAAGTCCTTTCCACAGGCTTATTGTTGAACAAGAGCTGAACAGCGATCAACACCAGGGCTACGCCGGCAAAAATCCAATTACTGTTGAACTGTGGGGTCTTTGGTTTGTTCCCATCACTGTTCAAAGGCTGATTTCCCCCGCCATTCATGCTATCGGGATTATGTTCAGACATATTTGAACCTTTATTTTGTTGTCTATTTTCGTTTTCTTCCGCCATTAGATTAATTAATTATTTTTTATCCTCTAATTTCTCTATGTCCGCATCAGCCCACAAAGATTCGAGATCATAGAAATTTCGGTATTCCTCAAGAAAAACATGTACCAACACGTTGCCATAGTCAAGCAGCACCCAATAGCAATTTTTTCTTCCTTCAACGTTAAACGGTTTCTCCCCGATATTTATCCTTACACTATCTTCGACCGAGTCAGCAATTGAATCTACCTGAGTTGTAGATTTTCCATGACATATGATAAAATAATCGGCAATCCTGTTTTCCAGTTTCCTCAAATCAACTTTTACAACATCACTTCCTTTTTTTTCGAAAATTCCCTCTATCGCGCTATCCAACAAGGCGTCGGTCTCATCTTTTTTTACCCTCATCAACTATTTTTAATTGAATAATAACGAGACGAAAATACAAACTTTTATCAGTATTTTTGTTTTAATTCTTTATTTCAATTTCAATGCCAATTATCTTTTTTGTCGCGACAAAAAGGATATGCAGGTTAATGTTCTGTATATCATGATTATAGGTAAAAAAATATTGAAGTACGACTCCCTGCCATCCACAAACTCCTTCGCTGCCCATTTATTGAAACAGAACGATCCTGAAGAGGGTACGGTTATTCAGGCCGGATACCAGACCAAAGGAAGGGGCCAGGGTGATAAAAAATGGAATAGTGACAAGAATAACAACCTATTGATCAGTATTATACTGTTTCCGGAATTAATC
>JGI24709J26583_10001811_pt1 | contig 17929 bp, 17 predicted proteins | sample BioPla2DNA1_FD_26583 | JGI IMG/M metagenome (IMG submission 26583) | reverse complement strand
GCTTTAGAATAATATCAAAATGTAGTTAATTCTTCAAAAAGACCTATAGCAAAATTATCGGTCATTCCTGAAATAAAGTCTATAATTGCCTGCAGATAATCCTCCTGAGAATTTAAATCATATAATACTTTATTTTTATACTTTTTATCCCTTGTAAATCCGGGATAATCTCGAGTATACTTCTTAAGCCATTGGGCAAAGCGCTGGGTTAAAACAGGAAATATGCCCCCATACTCTGATTCAAGCTCGTTTATTGTGNCCTGTGCCTTGTATGCTTTCTTAAGAGTCAAATATATGGATTCGATTATCAGTTGTGCATACTTCTGATAAGTGGACAATCGTTCATGTTGATATATATAATTATAACTAAACTCCCTTAATTCCTTCATCAGGTCAAAATAATCCTGTGAAAACCGGATACCTTTTTCCGGAGTACTGTTATTACATATATCAATAATAAATTTATGCATTATTAAAGTGTTGTTTATATCCGATACTCTTTGACCGGTATGAGCCTTCACTATTTTTAACAATTCTTTAATTTGCTTTGAGTCTAGAATCTTTAAATCCAATGCATCTTCAATATCCCTTCCCAGGTATGCTATTTTGTCTGCAATCTTGACAATACAGCCCTCCCATGTATACGGAGCATACTGATTAGGTCTTTCAATTGATTCTAAATCTATAAATTCATTCCTTGGGAAAAGAGATTTGTCATCGACCTCGCCGCAGTGGGATATTATCCCGTCTCTGACCGCGTATGTAAGATTTAAATTATGCTCTTCCCCTTTAGGACCTGCCAATGTTTCACATTTATCAACAAATCTGAGGCTATTTCTTTCATGCCAGAATGTATCGGATAGATCATTTTTAGCAATATTCTTTAAAACTGTTTCTCCAAAGTGGCCAAAGGGTGCATGGCCACAATCATGGCCTGTTGCTATTGCTGTAGTTAATTCTGTATTTAGACCAAGATACTTTGAGATTGTATAGCTTACCGAGGAAACATGGTTCACATGCTCAATGCGAGTACAGATGTGGTCATTTTTAGTAGCAAAGAAGACTTGAGTCTTATGTTTAAGTCTTCTATAGGCATTACAATGCAGAATTCTGTTATAATCCCTGGAAAAGGGAGTTCTTATATCGTCTTCCCTGCTATATAGTTCCTCCTGCCTTTGAACCGAGTTTTCCCATTTCGGATTATTCTCATTTATTGCTGCTTTTTCAAACTGGTTGCTCATGATTATTTCTCCTTAGGGCCTTCTAATGGTCATCTATTCTACGAGCGCGCTGTGAAAAAGAACCTCGGAAACCTAAAAATAACATCGCCGTTTTTTTGCTTAGGATATCTTTGTATCAAGTTTTCCATTATATCACATTCAAATTCGTTTTTCTTATCATCAGGTAAAACCTCAAGGTAAGGTCGTAAACCTGTAGCTCGGTACCACTCCAAGATGTCATTATGAGATTTCATATCATGACAATATATCGTCTCCCAAATACCAAAATCCTCCGATAGCTCAGATAAAATATCAAAGTATTCTCCTTGGCTAAGTGTATAAGAAACGCTTGGATCTGTGAAGTATTCCTTCCATTTTTCCGAGGTGGCCATTTCGCTAATAATTCTATGAATTGGCTCCTCAGAATTCATTGGGATTTGTACTGCTAAAACTCCATTTTTATTTAGTAGGCATAGTAATTCTTCTATAAGATTTTTGTGATCTGGTATCCACTGGATACATGCATTTGAGAAGACAATATCAAAATCACTGTCAAATTGTGATAGTTCGACACTTACATCACAAATCTTAAAATCTAAGCCTGGGTAATTCTTTTTAGCTGTTTCAATCATATTTTCTGAGTTATCTACCCCAAGTATGTAGGCATTTGGATATCTACTTNCTAACACCTGGGTGCTATTCCCAGGGCCACAACCTATATCTATTATCCTTTTAGGGTTATCCATATTAATGCGATTGACTAAATCAATGGCCGGCTGTGTACGCTCAGTTTTGAATCTTAGATATTGCTGAGAATTCCAACTCNTCTATAAGCCTCCTAAATAGAAATTATTTTGCACCGTTGTTAAGAGCATTTATGAATAGTTTGACTCAATTGACCTCATAATGCTTTCTCCTTATGTAATAATCATAAACTACTTAATCCTTCACACCGAGTCGGGTAATATGGTAATCGATACTTTTCAATATTATACCATACTGTTCAGTTCTATCGATACTAAATGTCCACTAAAATTTACACCACTTTCCAGCANAAGTGTGGCAAAAAATNCGAATCCTATGCGCTGTGGCTTTTGAATTAATATTTGCCTTTTTACACGCATGTTTAAAAGCATTTTGGATTCTCCAAGTTGGGATTGGTCTTTTAGGTTCTGCATAGTTATAAGGAAGAGATATTTATATAAATAAAACCGGCAGATAATCTAACCGACCATCTGCCAAGAACTAAAAAGCTATTCATTAATCTTATATAATCTTTATGGTTGCTGCGCCATTCTTTCCTTATAATGATGCGCCTCTTCAAGCATCATGTCCTTGACCTTCATAAGACGAGTCAGGTTACCGCGCTCATTTTCGTCAAGCTTCATTACAATATACTTTATGGTTTCTTCAAGGTTCGGAATCATAACATATTCAAGCGCATTGACGCGACGGCGGGTTTTCTCAATTTCGTCAGCCATGAGCTGGGCAGTTTTTTCTAACTCAGCCAGCTTCAATAGATGGGGTGTGACTTTCTGCAGTGCCATCATGGCACCGTCTAGCTCACCTGAGGTGGTGGCAAAACCATAAGGAAATATATCATCACCTGTCTGACCTTCGGTTGAAAACTCGAAAACAGGTACTTCAACACTCATAATATTCTTTGAAGACGCTTTTAAAGTAATCTTTTGCTTTGGGAAGATCAATGCTTCCTCCAGATGTGTATCGCTCATAAGTGCCCTAGCCATTATGAAGCGCGAATACACATCAGACATCATCTTTTCAACTATTTGACGCTCTTTCCGATTTTCCTTGACAATGCCAAGGAACTTCTTCATAAGTTCATCCCGCTTATCCTTTAAAAGCTTATGTCCCCGTCTTGCTGTTCTCAGCCTCTTTTTCAGGTTTGTCAGCACCATACGGGTTGGATTTACATTTAACCTTGCCATGGTCTACTCCTTTATTTTGGTTATAACAACCGTGCCCATAATCACGCAGAAGAACCGTCCCCCTGTGTCGTCCCCAGAAGAACCGTCCCCCTGTGTCACCCCTGTGTTTTGGGGAAATACTTATCGATATACTGAGTCTTGATACGTTTGAGCTCAGCCTTAGGCAATATGGACAAGAGCTCCCAGCCTAAGTTCAGGGTGTCCTCAATGCTTCTGTCTGTCTCGTAGCCCTGGGATACATATTGCTTTTCAAATTCTTCAGAGAATTTTGCATACATCTTATCAATATCGGTTAAAGCTGCCTCACCTAAAATGGCTGCCAACTCCTTGCTTTCCTTACCACGTGCATAGGCGGCGAACAATTGGTTCATTGTATCTGCATGATCCTCACGGGTCTTGCCCGCTCCTATGCCTTTATCCTTTAGTCGTGACAAAGAGGGTAATACATCTATAGGTGGTGTTAATCCCTTCTTGTAAAGCTCACGGCTAAGGATAATCTGTCCTTCAGTAATATAGCCAGTCAAGTCAGGTATTGGATGGGTTTTATCATCCTCAGGCATTGTGAGTATGGGTATTAACGTGATGGAGCCATCCTTACCCTTCATACGACCTGCCCTTTCATACATGGAAGCCAGGTCAGTATACAGATATCCCGGATATCCACGGCGCCCTGGAACCTCTTTACGAGCCGCTGACACCTCACGAAGAGCCTCTGCATAGTTGGTTATATCTGTTATTATAACAAGAACATGCATGTCCTTTTCAAAGGCCAGATATTCAGCAGCTGTAAGGGCCATACGTGGTGTAGCAATACGCTCAATTGCCGGGTCATTAGCAAGGTTCATGAAAAGAACCGCTCTCTCTATTGCTCCGGTTTTCTTAAAGTCATTGACGAAGAAGTCTGCTTCCTCGAAGGTAATTCCAACAGCGGCGAAAACAACGGCAAACTTGCTGTCTGTTCCTAAAACCTTAGCTTGTCTGGCAATTTGTGCAGCAAGCTCAGGATGAGGTAAGCCCGATGCTGAGAAAATCGGAAGTTTCTGTCCCCTTACAAGGGTATTTAGTCCATCTATAGCAGAGATGCCCGTCTGAATAAATTCATTAGGATAGTCTCTGGCAGTAGGGTTCATAGGAAGTCCGTTAATATCCATTCTTTCCTCAGGAATGACCTCCGGCCCACCATCAATTGGTTTACCCAGACCGTCGAAAACCCTGCCAAGCATATCCTCAGAAACCGGAAGTTCCAGGTTTCTGCCTAAAAACCTGACCTTACTATTAGAAAGGTTAATTCCAACAGCATTCTCAAACAGCTGTACCAAAGCGGTATTGCCGTCTACCTCCAATACTCTGCAACGCCTTATCTCGCCGTTGGCAAGCTCTATTTCACCTAATTCATTATAAGTTACACCTTCAACATTGCGAACCAGCATCAAAGGTCCTGCAACTTCGGCTATTGAACGAAATTCTTTAAGCATAATGCCTTTCTCCTCCCTGTAGGACAGATAAACTATCTGTCTTTTTCACCAATAAGGGTCTGAACCTGATTAGAAAGCTCCTCCTCAATCTCATCAAAGGGCTTGCTTCCCTCATCATCGGAAATATATTTCATACGGCTAATTCTTTCCCTTACCGGCATTGAAAAGAGATCATTAATCTCTACGCCCTTATTCACTGCATCATGTGACTTTTCATAGAAGCTAAGAATAATCCTGAGCATTCTGTATTGTTTAATAAGCGTGGTATAAGTATCCTGCTCATTAAAGGCATTCTGCTGCAGGTAATCCTCACGGATTGACCTTGCGGCCTCCAATGTTACTCTGTCCGCAGGAGACAGGGCATCAATACCAACTAATTGAACTATTTCCTGCAGCTCTGCCTCTTCCTGAAGAATACGCATCATATCTGCACGGTAAGTTGTCCAGTCTCTGGATACATTCTCTTTATACCAATCGGCCAGCTTGTCCTGATATAATGAATAGCTCTGAAGCCAGTTAATAGCAGGGAAATGTCTCTTATATGACAGATTATAATCCAGTCCCCAGAACACTTTTACAATTCGCAGTGTAGCCTGGGAAACAGGCTCTGATATATCTCCTCCAGGTGGAGATACCGCACCTATTGCACTGATGGCGCCAACTCTGTCATCTGAGCCCAGTGTTTTTACTTTACCTGCCCTCTCGTAGAACTGAGCCAATCTTGATGAAAGATATGCTGGATATCCTTCTTCACCCGGCATTTCCTCAAGTCGGCCTGACATTTCACGAAGGGCCTCAGCCCAACGGGATGTGGAATCGGCCATCAGAGCTACGGTATAACCCATATCTCTGAAATATTCAGCGATTGTAATTCCGGTATAAATTGAAGCCTCTCTGGCCGCAACCGGCATATCCGATGTGTTTGCAATTAAAACAGTTCTCTTCATAAGGGGGTGGCCAGTTTTTGGATCCTTCAGTGCAGGGAATTCCATAAGAACGTCTGTCATCTCATTTCCACGTTCACCGCATCCTATATACACTACTAAATCCGCCTCGGCCCATTTAGCCAGCTGGTGCTGAACAACAGTCTTTCCGCTGCCAAAGGGTCCAGGAATAGCCGCAACACCTCCCGAAGCAATCGGAAACAGGGTATCGATTATTCTTTGCCCTGTAATTAGAGGCTCTGTGGGCGACAGTTTTTCCTTATATGGTCTCTCTTTTCTGACAGGCCATTTCTGAAGCATTGTCAGTGCTTTAATACTGCCCTTCTTATCCTTCAGCATAGCTACGGTCTCTTCTATGGTAAAGTCGCCCTCTTGAATTGACTCAATTGTTCCCTCAATTCCGATTGGAACAAGTATTCTATGCTCAAAAACCTCGTTTTCCTGAACTGTTCCAATAATATCTCCGCCGGAAACATTATCACCAGATTTTACAGTGGGGACAAATCTCCATTTCTTTTCTCTGTTCAATGCATTTATTTTAATGCCTCGGGTTATATTATTGCCAGAAGCCTCACGCATTTCCTGCAGAGGTCTTTGTATACCATCAAATATATTTTCAATAAGACCTGGGCCTAATTCAACACTTAAGGGAGCCTTAGTCGATACTACTGGTTCTCCAGGGCCTAACCCTGAGGTTTCCTCATAGACCTGAATGGAGGCTCTGTCCTCATGAATTTCCAGAATCTCTCCTATCAATTTCATGTCTGATACATGAACAACGTCTAACATATTGCTGTCACGCATATTCTCCGCCACGACCAGTGGTCCTGACACCTTGACGATTCTGCCTTGATTCATCATCATTCCATTCCTTTCAAATCATCGGTAAAAATCTAATTATTGCCCTAACGCTGCCTGACACCGATTTAATTGATTTATTAATCATCTTGAGCCAGAATATCTGCCCCAACTGCCTTCTCGATACTCTCTTTAACAAATTTCATGCCAATTCCCAGCGAGCCAGTGCTTCCGGGGATAAGAATAATTGCCGGGAAATATCGGTTTCTGTACTTTGAAATCTCATCCATTATTTCACTGGCGGAATTTTCAGTAATATATATAAGGGCATATCCATCGTCAGCAAGACTATGAAGCGTGCTTGCTGCTTCGTTCTTATTATTAGTGGGATAAATATCAAACCCAATAGCCTTAAATCCAAGGATACTGTCCTTGTCTCCCATGACCGCAATCTTATGCATAGCCTAACCTCAGCCTTTCCTTGATGGTTTCCCTTGAAACATTATTTTTTACTCCCGTAATTATCATGCGGGCATTTTTTATCTCTGTCTCCTTAAAATACAAATACCCCACAACAGGCTCAACACCCATAATGGCATATTTGCTTTGTCTAAGATACTGTGAAATATAATCATCCAATACCTTTTCAACCTCTGTTATTCCGTCATCATGATTTATCGCATCTTTTAGTTTAGGTGAAAGCTTTTCATATCCTGTGTCTTTAAGCACAGCAAAAAGTTTGTCGAAATCAGAATCCACCATTTTCTCAAGTATCTCTTCTGTAAAGCTTCCACTTTTTATCCAAGCCCTGCGTATAAAATCATCTGATTTATTAAGGAACTTAGATCTGATAAATATACGAATATTTGCGGTGTAAATAAGCAAGTTTACCAGGCTTATTAAGTCTGAATCCCCGCTTTCCTCTGCGTCTGAAATCATCTCAGCATAGCTGGCGTTATCAAGAATGAAATCAATTGTCTGCGGATCACCCGTTTTATTAAAGGATTCGCAACTGTCCAAAACCGCTTTGGAGAATATTTCTGACACTTCATCAAATTTTCTGTCGGTTATTATCTTAAGAAGCTTCTCCGGCTCAATTGTACCCATATCAGATAATGAGTCTGATACATTAATCTTTAAAAACTCAGCCTTTAATATGAGCTTTGCATTCAGATAGTCATATTTTTTCTTAAAAAGATCGGATACCAATTGCTCAGGAATTATTTCCTCAATAAAGGCATAAGTGCTCTTAAGTTCTGAGGTAAGAAGTTGTTCTATATCATCCATACCTTCTATGCCACTGGAATTTCCAGCACTATAGCCTGCTTCAACCAAAAACTTCGTAGCCTCGGCCGAATCTGAAATGTCCAATAAACGCTCTAATCTGCTTAAGGTTAGAAGCTTTGTCTCTCTGACGCGTATACGGGCTATAGCATAGACATAATCCTCTTGTTTGATTCTGGCCATACAAACTCCTTTACTCCTCATTGAATAATATCTTGGCTACCTCGGACTCTAATGCCGGTCTTTTCATGTTCAAGATGACCTCCAAGGTGCAGTTTATTTCCATATCACCATAGCGAAGAATAAAGCCACCAGATGAAATAAGGCTATCCTCAGCCATGCTTAATTTTGCCGATTGACCTTTTGTTTTGAGCTTTTCATTTAGTGAAGAAATAAAGCGTTGACCTAAACGCCCTTTATCTTTTTCGTTGAAAGCTATGGTTCCTGGCTCATTCCTTGCAACGTCAAGAAGCATAGCTTGTATGAATTGCTCATATTTGTCAGCAGGCATTTCTGACAGATTTTTTAATGCCGCATCAAATACCTCATTAATACACTCCTGGCGTACCTTGAGTATGTTTTTTCTGTCCTCCATACTTTCTGATGCCTGGTAGCGCTCTTTAATGAGAATGGCTTCCTGCCTGGCTTGTTCTGTCATCAATGAGATATTCTGAAATGCCTCTTTCTCAGCCGCAGCAATAATGCTTTGTGCCTGTGCTTTAGCATCGTCTACAATTTTATTATGAAGTTTTTTTGCATCTGATAATATTCTTTCTTTTATTTTTTCGGCTCCATTCATTTCATAGCCCTTTCTAGATTATATTTGATTTAACATTAGAATGGAAACAACAAGGCCCAGGATTGCTGACATCTCAACCATAAGGGCATAGATAACTCCATTAAAAAGTGCTTCAGGCCTTTTGGCAACAAGATTAATACCCGCATTGGCAACCTTCCCCTGCCATATGGCAGAAACATAACCGACTACGCCTATAGGAACACCTACTGCCAATAGAGCCAATCCATTTTCAAGGGTTTCAACACCTGATATCTTACCAAGTATCATAGATGCAATAACAAATCCGTAGATAGCCTGAGTTGCTGGGAGAGCCTGAAGAATCATTGTTTGCGTAAATCTGCTGGGTTCCTCGGTAATAACTCCAGCAGCCGCTTGACCTGCTGCTCCACAAGCCTTTGATGAGCCTAAGGCTGCAAGAGCAAACGCGATAACTGCACCGAAAAATGCATATACCTTGGGGTTTAGGAATAAATCGACAAAATGTAAATCCATAATTATTTCCTCCGTATATTATAAATTTTATTATATTCCGCTTTTTACACCGGAATTAAAAAGCTTTAAGGATTCGTAATTAACCACTATATATCTGGTTTTTGCTTTATATGCTTCAAAGGCTTCTCCACCACCTTCAAGGAACTTGCCATAGAATTCAAGGAATTGCAGCCTGCATGAATGAACGTAGGCACTAAGTATGTTAAGCCCAAAGTTCAATGTATGTGCAAAGATTAATATGAGCGTTGCAAATATCACACGAAGGACAATGAAGCCTCCGAAGGACAGTGCCAGGTTATTTGCAATATCTGCAATTAAGGCTGACGCAAGTCCTAAAGCTAATATTCTGGTGTATGAGAGACAGTCACTGAAAAAGCTGACTATGTCATAAAGTCCAGGCAAACCTCCAAATATCTTTCCAAAGATGTTCTTTGATTTTCTTCCTCCGGTAATTAGAACTAAAGCTATCCCTGCTATAAATACTTTATATCCGGCCTGAACAATGGGGCTGTCATTAGTGATGGATAATCCGGGGGCAAAAGGCAAAAGACTCATAACTAAGCCGCTATACATTATAATTAGAAAGGCAGAATCACAAATGGCATCGAAAACCTTACCCCTTCGTATAGAGTTTAATCCCTTCATGACAATACCGGTAAACATATGAATAATACCAATTAATATTGCATAGCTCATCATCAGCTCAGGATTCTCTGTAGGAACAATCCACAATGCATATTTTGTCAGAGACGAAATCCCGAACCAGCTGCCATACAAAAAACCCGCAAGTATGGTTGCAAGGCCGCAAATAAATAGCAGCTTCACAAACTGTCTTGTTTTATCCTCCATACGGAATTTCTTCAGAGCAATTCCTGCTCCTAAAGCTAGAATTAGTCCATAGCCTCCATCACCCAGCATGAGTCCAAAGATGAAAGCATAAAACGGAAGAGTTATCCCTCTTGGATCTATCTCTAAGCTTGACGGAACGCCGTACATCTCAACAACCGGGTTTATTGCCTCAATAATCGGGCCATTTTTATATTGGACAGGGAATTCCTCATTTTCTGCCGGTTCTTCTATGCTTACCGCACAGTAAAAATGCTTATTAATATATTCCTCAATCTTTTCAGAATGCTCTGCATATACCCAGCCCGTTAATAAAAAGGTTCTGTCGGTAGTAAGTAGACGGCTTTTTGCTTCAACTTCGGTTCTTTCAGTCCGGAAAGCATCAGACAGAGTTTCCAGTTCGTTTCTTTTAGAGGCCAATTCAATAATGAGAGATTTTTTCTTCTCCCTCTCCTCATCAAGAGCCTTTAGTTCATTCTTTAACTGAAGCCTTCTCTCTTTTGCAGTTCCTTGCCCTTCGCGGAAGCTTATGCGGCTGAACTCCCATTTCCTCAAATGCTCTAATATTTCTGCTTCAGCATCCTTCATTCCAAAAACAACGATATAGTAAATATCAGAGTCGATTTTTACAGGCAAAAGCTCTGATTCAGGAATTTCAGTTTTGAGACTGTCTTTTAAAGCATTAATGTCAATCCTGGCAGGCAGAGTACCAGTATAGAAAAAAGCATGTCGAGTCTCTGTCATCTCCAGTGGTATGTCAAGATTAAGCCAGGGCTCTACTGAAGCCAACTGGCTATTAAGGTTGTTTTCTTCCAACTTTAATTTTTCCAAATCATTGTAGGTGCTTCTAATCTGTCTCGCCTGATTTATCATGTTGTCTTTTTGTTTGATTACTTCATTGTATTCTGCTTCAGAAATAACGCGTCTTGCAGAAAATAGCGGCTTTTTAACTGGTGCGAAACGGCTTAAGATATCGATTGCACCATCAAGCTCAGAGATGCAATCATCTATGATTGACAAGTCTGACAAAACGCTTAAATTATATGTTTTATCTCCTAGTCCCTCTTCGGGCTCCTTAAGATCTATTTCTAAAACTCCAAACTTTTGAAGAGTTTTTAATAATTCAGATCGTTCCTCATTCAGCCCCAGGACAGCGATTTTATTCATCTTTATCACTGCCATATTAATTCACGACCTTTTCAACAATATAATCAACGGCTTTTTGCAGCCGCTCTTTGGATTTAATTCTGATCTGTTCTAGTGATTGGGTTTTTGAATGGGCTTGAAGATTTTTTTCTTTGATTGCCTCGTCTCTGGCTTTTTGAAGTAACTCCCCGGATAAGGTTTCCCCCTCCTGAACTGACTTTTCCAAGATCTCGGCGGCCTTTTTTTCGGCTTCGGTTATAATAACCGATGCCTGCTGTTTTGCCTCATTTTCCAGTCCTAGTGCCTCTTCTTCACTTTGAATAATACCTTGAAGAATCTTTTCCATTAGTACCCTCCCAATGTATTAAATCCATTAAATTATTAGTACCACTGTTTTTCAAAAATATAGCACTTATAATCAATATAATTAAAAAACTAGCATTATTTTTTAATTTTAATTATTCATTAGGCTTTTAATCAACTTGTTAACCTGGATATTACCTTAATAATCATTTTACAGATTATTTTTACTTTATGCAATAAAGGAAGGACTTTCGTCCTTCCTTTCAGCATCTATGTTCTTCTGCGCCCGGAAAATCAAATTTTTGAGGCGGGAAGAACTGATCCAATGGAAATTCGATTGTATCAAAGATATCGCATGGGTTGTCATCTGTTGATGTAATGCAGTCCTTATGAGGATAGCAGAAATTAAAGGCCGGAATCAAAAGCTGAACAAGGCGCACAAGCTTAATGATTGAGAAAATACCTACAGTCACCACAACTCGTCTCTGAGGTCCAATTATGGCTTTTACATCATTTTTCTCATCATCGCATCCCCAATGATGGTGCTTATCATGCACCTTTTTAATCCTGGTATTTAAAACTAGGGGCTCTGCAACCTCCACCTTAATAATTGGAAGGTTATCTTGTTCTACTAATCCTGTACAGCTGTCGTTGCATCCATCACAAAGCGGAGGCATAGGGTGATTTAAGTCAATGCTCTTAAAAATCTTAATCTTTCCTTCAGATCCAAAGAGAATCACTGTCTTAGAAAACCATATATAGCCTACCTTTGGTGATGAGTTTACAATATTTCCTGTAACATCCTTGTAACAGAATTCGCACACCACACGAATCTTATAGCGTACATTCACAGTAAAGAATCCTCTCTTAAAGGGTACATCTTCAAGATCTGCCATCACTGCCACTACTTCTGCATCTTTTGTCTTTACTTTGATTGCATTATTGATGAGGTCCTGCACATTGTCAACAAAATCAACAACCGCGTCCTCTATACAATCCTTTTCACGGCAATTGTCATATACCTTTTCAACATGAACGCAAACTGCTTCCCGTAATTTGCATATGTCCTCGCCGCTAATAAGCCCTGGAACCACTTGTTCTTTGCAGCTCATTTTATCGGTCCTCCATTTCAGAATAATTGCCTTCACATTGTCATAATATGCCTTTTAGTTGATTTGGTTACAGAGAGTAATAATAAGTCCAGGACATAAATAATAATTAGTAAAGCCTGTATACTTCATTCTATTAAAAGGGGTTGTTCAGTGTGCCCGCGAACGAAAATATCAGACATATATTTAGAAACAGTATGGGAGTAACCACATGCATATGGTATAAGAATGGGCTTTTCATGAGTATGCTTGACAGCGATAACAAGTGGGGGCCTCCATTTTTACTGTCCGATAATACAACTCCTGACTTTTCNGCTCTCCTTAAATCTGACGACGACATCTGTACCTGCTTCGTAGACTATGGGGGCAGACTCCTATACATGAATGCCTGTGAGGAAAAAAAGGAACCCATTGTACTGTTGGAAAGCCTCATATGTGGAACCTATCCATATAATGTCCGTTTGGTTGAGGCAGATAGCTTTATTCATGCTTTTTATGTGGTTTCGCATAACAGGAAACAGCTTTTAACATATCAAAAAATAGGCGGAGTCCGAAATGAGATGCCAGAAGTAGAAGGGGTTATAATACGAGAAGGTAAAAACTTCGCCGTTTGTGCTGACGAAACAGATATTCACTTGTTCTTTGTAACCGATGTTCAAGGTATCAGCCTTTTGGTGCATAGAAAAATATCTGATGGAAGAGCCTCAAAACCTGTAACCACCCCCTTCNCTTATAGTCCATCCCTTAGGCTTCAGGCCGTCATGGCAAAGGACGGACCTATTTACATACTTGCATCCTCCGACGAGGGTAACGATAACAGTGTTATATACAAATTTGACCCCATATTAAATAAGTTTTCNAAAAGCCTGGAAGTCTATAATGCCTCATCAGGTCATGGTAGTGATAGCCTGATTCTGGTCAGAAACACACCATATGTCGTGCGCTCGCTAAAATCATCTTTTCTGTTTGCAAGAATAAGCAGGGATTTAAAGACTGTAGCTGACGAGTCTAAANTCGATTTGTCAGGCAGAGAAATCCCTTTGAAATGCAAATATCAATCTAACTTTAAGAAGGATAAGGATTTCAGGTGTGATTTTACCCCCATGCTTTTTGGTAGTGGGTTAAAATTTCCTTTCGACTTAAAAACTCTGGCAATGCAAAAAAATAATAATGAGGATGAAGACCGGGATCAGCTTCATGAGCATATTCGGGCCTTAGAAGACCGTATCGGCTTTTTGGAAAACACAATCAGAGAAATCCTGAGACCTTAATATAAACCTTGAAGCCATCTGAACAGTATGTTAGCATAGGGTAAGAATTGTAACATACAATAATTATTCATTGAAGAGGAACACCGAATGAAATTCTTAATCTATGCTTTATTATTGATAGCTTTAGTAATTGCATCAGGATTTTTATATACACTTCTAAGCGGCTTAAAAAACCAGAAATGGTATAACAAACCACCTGCCGAGGGAAACTATATAGATTTTAAGGGCCTGAAGCTATACTACAGAGAAAAGGGGAAAAACGGTGCTACCGTTGTGGTAATTAACGCAATTGGAAGCTCACAAGCCGAATGGTGGAAAATCCAAAACGATATTGGCTTGAGAAATCGCATGATTACCTGGGATCGTACCGGCTACAACCGAAGCTGCAGGAAGGATCTGTCAGGNTCCTCTAAAGAAGTGCACCGGGACAGTTTAAATCAAAAAGACACAGCAAAGGCGACAGCTGAAGAGTTGAACATAATACTAAAGTTCAAGAAAATTCGTAAGCCAGTTATTCTTGTTGCTAATCATACAGGTATTTTACTTGCCCTTTATTATGCTAAAACATTTCCGGAAAATGTCGCAGGAATGATTCTTGTAAATCCTTTCCCCCTGCGCTATTCTGACTTTATTAATGATATTAAGGATATTGATGAATGCCCCGATCCTTTAGAAATAATTGACAAGAATTATAGCAAGGCCACTAAAGGCTTATTTAGAATGCTTTCACCCTACAAAGGATACAGGCTTGACAGGCGCTACCTCAAGCATATTATTGAGCATTATTCCAAGGTTGAAAACTATGAAACTATGAAACTCGAAACATCTGCCATAAATGACATTATTGATGAAATTAATAATGCAGATCCCTTTCCAAATATACCTGTCAGAGTTTTATATCCAGCTAGCGAACCTCTTATCCGGGATTTCGTCAGATCTGGTATAAACGAGTATTCTTCACGGCGATTACAAAGGGTTTATGAACAGTATTCCTCCGACTTAATCAACCTTACCCCGGAAACTACATCTTTGGAAGTTGCAAAAGCCGGCGAATACATTCATATAAGTAAACCCGATATAATAGTCCATGAAATTAATAATATGATTATGAATAATAAGAAAAAACTATAAAGACACCAAGGAATAAAATGAGCGCAGAACACACTTGAAAAGTAATAAGGACTGTTCTTTCGAACAGTCCTGACCCAAAATGCCGTTAGCCTATACGTGACACCTGGCATTTACCAGGTGGGTGCCCTATTCTGCATTTCATATTTCCACCGCCGTTGCAAACAGCTGATGCTGCTTGACGGAATTAGCTTGTGGCCTATGCTACGTGCAAAAACAATCGAGCTCCCGTATGTCATATAGCAGGTTCAATATTAGACATCTCGCACATTTCAGGATACCTTTAACTGATATTAGTATAGCATATTTCACAACAGCGCTCAACATGTAGTAATTGCTAATTACTGTTAAAATTGCCTGGTATATTAATTTATATTCCGGCTAATGCACGCAAATACATGATCAGATTAATCATAAAAATTAAAGCTGCTTTTCAGGCAAGTTCTTCCAATATCGTCTTGGCATAAAGCTTCTTTGAAGACGTAAATTTTTTCTGCTTTCTATGGCAATTGACTGGAAATAATTCTTCCAAAGAGTCTCAAATACGCTATCTTCACAGATGTCTTCAGAAATCCGAATCTCCTTTTGCATAGTATAAACAACCTCTTCTGTATTATAAAGTGCTGATATATTGCGCCTTGCATCATGAATAATCCATGGCTGATCAGCCATTCTTTCTGCAAAGTGGACTGTAAGAAGCATTATTATGTTATTATCCGGCTCAATTTTTGAGTAGTAAATGCCATTCTTCAATTTCTTGAACCTCAGGATTCCCAAGAATAAATGATATTCTTGAAAAACCTTTTGGGAAAGGTCATTAACCATAAGAATATCAGGATTTTGTAGAAATGAAACAACCCTACTACCGATTTGTAAACCCAGCTTTATATATTTATAAATTGCGACCCCTACATCATTGTGTTCACTTAGCCATGCTCTGTATATAATCTCAAGGGCATCCTGTGATACCTTGNTTTTTATTGCATTATTAACCCTGTGAGACCTTTCAGAATCGGTTTTAATTTCCCTGACCTCACTACCCAACTGCATCTGGAAAAATTCCTTTGATACAATACTCTCCGGCTCCTCTTTATTCACATATGCTTCAAAAACAGCTGTTAAAATTCCTTCAAAGCTGCCATCAGTTACATAAATCATGAGTTCCCCCTACGAAGCATCAAAGATTGATACCTGCCCCTGCATAACTTTTGACGATGTTTTATCTGCCAGAATAGGATACAGAACCTCAGTGTCGATATCTACTCCCCCATAATAAACACCCTTGCAGGTAATAAAATATCGTGCTCTTTTCAGGACTACGCGCATCTTCTTTAAATCCTCATAGGATAAAGGAGCAATCCTTCTGGCCATTACAATCCTTTGAGCCATTTTGTACCCTATTCCCGGCACCCTTAATAACATCTCTAAGGGGGCTTTATTTATTTCAACCGGGAATTTATCAAGATTTCGAAGCGCCCAGTCACACTTTGGATCTACACCAATATCGAAGCTCGGATGCTTTTCGTCCAAAAGCTCATGGGAATTGAATCCATAGAACCTCAACAACCAGTCTGCCTGATAGATCCTGTGCTCTCTGAGTAAAGGGGGGCTGGTGGTTATGGCAGGAAGATTTGTATCCACATTTACAGGTACATAGGCTGAATAGTACACTCTTTTTAGCCTAAATCTGTTATATAGCTCCTGAGACAAGTTTAATATTGTTAAGTCACTGTCAGGTGTAGCTCCTACTATAAGCTGGGTTGTCTGCCCTGCTGGTACAAAAAGTTGCTTTTTACGGTAAATGGTCAGTTCGTTGGAATCCTGAATCTGTTCATTTACAAAGGCCATGGGCTTAATTATTGACTGGTGGCTTTTTTGTGGTGCTAAAAGTTTAAGCCCCTGTACCGATGGCAGCTCAATATTAGTACTCATTCTATCAGCTAACAGACCAGCCTGATGGATTAGCTTTAGATCTGCACCGGGAATAGATTTGATATGGATGTAGCCATTAAAATGAAAATCGTAGCGGAGCTTTTTTAATGTAGAAATAATCAGCTCCATGGTATAGTCAGGACTCTTTACTACCGCTGAGCTTAAAAAAAGCCCTTCGATATAATTTCGCCTGTAAAACTCTATGGCAAGCTCGCATAACTCATCTGGAGTGAAGGTTGCCCGTTTGTGATCGTTGCTGGCACGATTCACACAATATTTGCAATCATATATACAACAATTGGAGAATAGCACTTTAAGAAGGGAAATACATCGCCCATCATCGGCCCAGCTATGGCATATTCCTGAAATTGCAGCATTTCCTAGCTGTCCCTTTTTATTTTTGCGGTTACTTCCACTTGACGAACAGGATACATCATACTTGGCTGAATCAGCCAGAATTTTCAGCTTATCCAATATTTCCATAGAGCGTCTCCAAACATATGTTCTTTTTGATTATTATAGCATACCACAAATGAAATGAACATATGTTTGGTAATTTTTTTATTTCTCAGTATAAGATAATCGTCTGTCTTGAGATAATGAATTTAATAACGCAGTAAGATTATCATAAACAGGGGCTCCAGTTTTTTTCAGGCGTTCCTCATTACAATGTCCATTTGATACTAAGGCAGAATTCATTCCAACCTCATTGGCTACCTCATAATCATGAATCGTATCACCTATAAAGAGCATATCCACTGGCTTGCAATCAACAAGCGTAAGCAGCTGTTTTGCAAGATTAACCTTACTGTCGGCCCGGTTATTGTCCTGACCCAGGACCTTATCAAAATTCTTTTCCAAGNCATAGTAGTTAATCTGATTCTTTAGTACCCCAATATCTGAGGCTGACACTATATGCTGGATAAGACCTCTTTTTTGAAATTCCTTAATCACAAATTCAGCATCATCATGCAAGGATATATTGGCGGCCTCATTGAGATAATTATTCAGATATTCATCGCAAATATCCTGAAAGCTCTCTTTTTCGAAATCTANTCCCGATTCAATATATACATCAATTACCGGAAACACAATCTTACGACGGTATAATTCCAGGGGAACCCGGCCTAANTTTCTCTTGTTCAGAACATCATCAATAGCCTTTGCACTTGCTATTGCGTCATTTAATAAGGTTCCATTCCAATCCCAGACAATGTGCTTTATATTCATGTT
>JGI24709J26583_10001808_pt1 | contig 17964 bp, 10 predicted proteins | sample BioPla2DNA1_FD_26583 | JGI IMG/M metagenome (IMG submission 26583) | reverse complement strand
TTTGGGTTGTTGCGGCCGTTCGGGTTGTTATTACCGTAGCGGCTGGCCATATTGTCCAGATACTCGCTAACGTGTTCAATACGTGCGCGGGTGATGGCCACGCGGCCGGAGCTGACGAACTGGAGAATGGCTCCCTGAGCCGACAGCTCTTTGTTAAGGGCGGTGATGTCCTCGGTGCGTCCGGTCTTCTCGATTACCGAGAAGGTGGAGTTGACCTCAATCAGCTTGGCGTCATACTTGCGGATAATGGACGAGATCTGAGGGTTATCCGTGAGGACTCCGGTAACAACCTTATAGAGCGCTACCTCCTGCATGAATATCTCACTGTCGGTGTAGTACTGGCACTGCAGTACATCGACCTTTTTTTTAATCTGTGCGGCAATCTTGGCAACACTTTCGCTGTCGGTCATAGCGGTAATGGTATAGCGGTGTATGCCGGGGATTGACGATGCCGATACGTTCAGGCTCTCGATATTGACCTGACGGCGTGTAAATACCGCAGTAACCTGATTGAGGATACCGGCGATGTTCTCTGAATGTACAATAAGAGTGTACAGCTTTTTATTGTTATTGTTCATGTTCATTCAACTTCGTTGTTTTTTCTGTCGTCACTCGGTAAAGATTAAGCAAGCTTATCTTTGCGCTCGTTCCTAAGAAAATTGTTAATTGCCTGCAAGGCTGAAAATCATGTTGTCCACCGAATTTCCCGGAGGGATCATAGGCATGACATTCTCCTCGTCCATAACTATAACTTCCAGAATAAATGCACCCTTAAAGTTAATCATTTCGGCGATACTGTCTTTAAGTTCCTCACGTTTTTCCACTCTTTTGTAGGGTATGCCGTAGCCGGCAGCTACCTTGCTGTAGTCGGGGTTCATCATGTGGGTGCAGGAGTACCGGCAGTTAAACATCATCTGCTGCCACTGGCGTACATTGCCGAGGTAGGTGTTGTTCAGCACAATCATCTTGACGGGGGCGCCGGTCTGCATTACGGTGCCCAGCTCCTGAATGTTCATCTGGAAACCGCCGTCACCCTGAAAGGCGAATACCATGCGTTCGGGAGCTCCGAAAGCGGCACCTATGGCGGCAGGTAGGCAGAAGCCCATGGTTCCAAGTCCTCCCGATGTCACTATGCTCCGTTTGGAACGGAATTTGAAGTACCGTGCCGAGAACATCTGATTCTGGCCTACATCGGTCACCAGAATGGAGTTGTCGGGGGATTGGTCGCTCACGGCCTTGACAACTTCGCCCATCTTGAGCGGACCGGAAGCGGGATATAGAGCGTTGTTTATGACTTTATCAAACTCTTCTTTGTCAAGCGGTTTAAAGCTCTCTATCCATTCTTTGTGGTCAGCTTTGGCCATACGTTCGGTTATCAGCTTCAGAGTTTTGCGGCAGTCGCCAAGCACCGCGACATCGGGCTTGACATTTTTGCCGAACTCGGACTTGTCAATGTCCAGATGTATTATTTTGGCCTGACGGGCATAGGTGGAGAGGGTTCCGGTGACACGGTCACTGAACCGCATTCCAACGGCTATGAGCAGGTCGCATTCGTTGGTTTTGATGTTGGGGGCCAGATTGCCGTGCATTCCGAGCATGCCCATATTAAGCGGGTGATCGGTGGGCAGGGCGGCAAGCCCCAAAAGGGTGCGTGCTGCGGGCAGACCGCCCTTTTCGATGAACTCCCGAAGCTCCTTTTCGGCCTGACCCAACTCCACTCCGTGTCCTACGAGGACAAGCGGCTTGCGGGCTTTGTCTATGAGGCTTACGGCAGCCTCAATCTGCCTCATGTCGGGGTCGGGCGAGGGTATGTAGCTGCGTATATACTCTATATGTTCGGGCTTGAAATCTATCATGCCCACCTGTGCGGTTTTGGTAAAGTCCAGCACCACCGGACCGGGGCGTCCTGAGCCGGCTATATAGAAGGCGTGGGCGACGGCCCATGCTATATCTTCGGCGCGGCGTATCTGATAGTTCCATTTGGTGATGGGCTGGGTGACGCCTACCAAGTCAATCTCCTGGAAGGCATCGGTACCGAGGGCATCGGTGCCTACCTGACCGGCAATCACCACAATGGGGGTGCTGTCGAGCATGGCATCGCTTATGCCGGTTATGGTGTTGGTGGCGCCGGGTCCGCTGGTGACAATGGCAACTCCGATGCGGCCCGAGACGCGTGCGTAACCCTGGGCGGCATGCGTGGCGCCCTGTTCGTGGCGTACCAATATCTGGCGTATGTCACAGCAGTGGTCATACAGGGCATCGAATACCTTGATTATTGAGCCGCCGGGGTAGGCGAATACCGTGTCAACCCCTTCGGCAAGCAGTGCCCGGAGCATCGCTTCGGCTCCTGATATTTTATTTTTCATTTTGTTCAGTCTATATTTTTAATACCTATTTTTTTTATAGGCTGTGCTTTATATATCAGCGCAGGCCCTGAGGCTGTTTTTATTCTATAAATTAAGATGTCTTTCAGTCTGTTTCTCAGACTCTTTCAACTATAATTTAACGTTTTTTCAGTCTATTATTCTAACGCCTCCCTTATCGGCCGAACTTACCATCTTGGCATAGGCCCTGAGACTTTTGGGTACTATGCGTTTGCGGGTGAGAGGACGCATGGGGCGGGCCTCCAGCTCGGCATCGGAAAGGCGCACGTTTATGCTGCGCGCGGGTATGTCTATCTCTATTATGTCGCCGTCCATAACTTTGCCAATGGCGCCGCCGGCGGCTGCCTCGGGTGAGATGTGGCCTATGCTCAGGCCCGATGTTCCGCCTGAGAAGCGGCCGTCGGTTATGAGTGCACACTCTTTGCCCAGATGGCGCGATTTGATGTATGAGGTGGGGTAGAGCATCTCCTGCATTCCGGGTCCTCCCCTGGGGCCTTCATGGGTGATGACGACCACGTCGCCGGCTTGCACCTTGCCTTCGAGTATGCCCTCTACGGCATCTTCCTGTGAGTCGAAGACGCGGGCGGGGCCTGAGAATTTCCAGATGCTTTCGTCCACACCGGCAGTCTTGACCACGCAGCCGTCAAGGGCTATGTTGCCTTTGAGAATGGCCAGTCCGCCATCCTTGGAGTAGGCATGCTGCAAATCGCGTATGCACCCTTCGGCGCGGTCGGTATCAAGCACCTTATAGCTGTTCTCCTGGGAGCCCAGCTCGATGTTGAACCGGCCGGCAGGAGCGGTTGAGTAGATGCGCTTTGCTTCGGGGTCTATATTAGCCCCGGTTATGCTGTATTTTTCAACCAATTCGCCGTAGGTGAGGCCTGTTACGCTGAGTGCATCGGTATGGAGCAGTCCGCCCCGTGAGAGTTCGGCGAGTATGTTGATTACGCCGCCGGCACGTCCTACATCCTGCAGGTGATATTTTTGGGTGTTGGGAGCCACCTTGCAGAGGCAGGGTACTTTACGTGACAGTCGGTCGATGTCTTCCATCTTGAAGTCCACACCGGCCTCGTATGCAATGGCAAGCAGGTGCAGTATGGTGTTGGTGGAGCCGCCCATGGCGATGTCCAGATTCATGGCGTTCTCAAAGTTCCTCTTTTGGGCTATGCTGAGGGGCAGCACGCTCTCATCGCCCTCTTCGTAGTATTTAAGGGCATTGCGGACTATGAGCGCCGCGGCATCTTTCATGAGTCTGATGCGGTTCTTGTGGGTGGCCAGGATGGTGCCGTTACCCGGGAGTGCAAGTCCCAGGGCTTCGGTCAGGCAGTTCATCGAATTGGCGGTGAACATTCCCGAACAGCAGCCGCAACCGGGGCAGGCGGCACGCTCGATGGCCTCGACCTCCTCATCGGAGATGCTCTCATCGGCCGAGCTTACCATTGTATCAATCAGGTCTAGCTGCCTATCACCCAGTTGACCGGCCTCCATGGGGCCTCCGCTCACCATTACGGTGGGTATGTTGAGTCTCATTGCAGCCATAAGCATACCCGGAGTAATTTTGTCGCAGTTGGTTATGCAGATAAGGGCATCGGCCTTGTGGGCATTGACCATATATTCTACACTGTCGGCAATTATGTCGCGCGAGGGCAGCGAGTAGAGCATGCCGTCATGTCCCATGGCTATGCCGTCATCGATGGCGATGGTGTTGAATTCGGCGGCAAAACAGCCCAGACGCTCTATCTCGGCCTTGATCAGCTGGCCGGCCTCATGCAGATGGGTGTGGCCGGGCACAAATTGTGTGAAGGAGTTGGCGATGGCTATGATGGGTCGTCCCATCTGGCTGCGTTTCATGCCGTTGGCTGTCCAGAGGGCTCTTGCTCCCGCCATGCGCCGTCCTATTGTACACTGATCACTTCTTAATGGAATCTTCATATTCTGTTTTTATTGCTATTTTCCTGTTTATTCCTTAGAACCGATTCTGTTTTTTGAAGTCGGTTTTTAACTGTTCAGTTTAATTTTTCCGGTTTTATTATTCAAAAAAAGACCCCTCTCCTGTGTTATGGAAGAAGGGCCTGTATAGTTATTGTCAGGTAAAACCTCTCCCTTAACGCGACGGAATAACCACCACCACGCAAATAGAAAAGGGTAGAACTGACAGATTATACATAGGTATCTCTTTTTAAGTATCGGCGCAAAGATATTTTATTTTATGCTTAAGTCAAACTATTATATAAAAAAAAGTTTTCATATTATGCAAATTATACTAATGCTTGTGAAATAGTATAGCTTTTGGCTGAGAGTCGGTTTAAGAGAGAAAAAATAGAGTATCTTTGCATTGCGGCATGAGTTTTGCAAATCGGAATAATTAAGGAATAATAATATATAACGTATAATGGGTTTTAGTAAATTTATAGGCAAGCTTTTTGGAAGTAAGCAGACACGTGACATAAGGGAAATTCAGCCGTGGGTTGATAAAATAAAGAAGGTATATCCCCGTTATGAAGCGCTTTCCAATGACGAATTGCGTGCTGCAACTTTAGAAATAAAACAGAGGGTCAGAGATTTTGTGATACCTGAAAAACAGCGTATTGAGGAGCTGAAGGCTACGGTCGAGCAGACTGAGTTGGAGGACCGCGAGCCCCTGTTCAATCAGATAGACAAGATGGAGAAGGAGGTCATGGATCGCTATGAGGTGGTCCTGGATGAGGTTCTCCCCGATGTTTTCGCAATTGTTAAGGAGACCGCCCGCCGCTTTACGGAAAACGAGGAGGTGGAGGTTACAGCTACCGATTTTGACCGCGACCTGTCGATAAAGCACGATTTTGTACGTATTGAGGGCGATAAGGCCCTGTGGCAGCAACATTGGGTTGCCGGCGGAAATGACACGGTCTGGAACATGATACACTATGATGTGCAGCTGTTCGGCGGTGTGGTTCTGCACAAAGGCAGGATCGCCGAGATGGCTACCGGTGAGGGTAAGACCCTTGTGGCTACGCTGCCCGTGTTCCTGAATGCATTGACAGGTAATGGCGTACATGTGGTTACGGTGAATGATTATCTGGCCAAGCGTGACGCCGAGTGGATGGGTCCGCTCTATATGTTCCACGGTCTTTCGGTGGATTGTATTGACAAGCATCAGCCCAACTCCGAGGCCCGCCGCAACGCATACCGTGCCGACATAACCTTTGGAACCAACAATGAGTTCGGATTCGACTATCTGCGTGACAATATGGCCGGCCATCCTAACGAACTGGTACAGCGCGGTCACAACTTTGCTATTGTGGATGAGGTTGACTCGGTGCTTATTGACGATGCCCGCACACCTCTTATCATATCGGGTCCCGTACCCAGAGGCGAAGACCAGCAGTTTGAGGAGCTCCGCCCGCAGGTGGAGCAGCTCTTTGAAGCTCAGAAACGTCTGGCTACGAAATATCTTGCCGAAGCCAGAAAGCTGGTTATGTCGGAAGATCAGGAGGAGGTGGCCGAGGGATTCCTGTCGCTCTTCCGCAGTTTCAAGGCTCTGCCCAAGAACAAGGCGCTTATCAAGTTTTTAAGTGAGCCGGGGATCAAGGTGGGTATGCAGAAGACCGAGGAGATCTATATGGAGCAGCAGAACAGGCGCATGCCCGAGGCTGTGGCGCCCCTTTACTTTGTCATTGATGAGAAGCTTAACAGCGTGGAGCTGACGGATAAGGGCGTTGAACTTATCAGCGGCACTCAGAAGGATCCTCAGTTCTTTGTTATGCCCGACATTGCATCGCAGCTTTCGGAACTTGAGACGCAGACGGAGCTTGCATCGGAGGATAAGCTTGCAAAGAAGGATGAATTGCTTACCAATTTTGCCGTAAAAAGTGAACGTATTCATACTATAAGCCAGCTGCTCAAGGCATACTGTATGTTCGAGCGGGATGTGGACTATATTGTCACCGAGGATAATAAGGTAAAGATTGTCGATGAACAGACGGGACGTGTAATGGAGGGCCGTCGCTGGTCGGACGGTCTGCATCAGGCGGTGGAGGCTAAGGAGCGGGTTAACATTGAGGCCGCTACCCAGACATTCGCAACTATCACACTTCAGAACTATTTTCGAATGTATCATAAGCTGGCCGGTATGACCGGTACGGCCGAGACTGAAGCCGGTGAGTTTTGGGATATCTATAAGCTGGATGTGGTGGTTATTCCTACCAACAAGCCTATAGCCCGTATAGACCAGAACGACCGTATATATAAGACCAAGCGCGAAAAATATAAGGCTGTTATTGAAGAGATTGTCAAGCTGGTGGAAGAGGGACGTCCGGTACTGGTGGGTACGACATCGGTTGAGATAAGCGAGCAGCTTAGCCGTATGTTGTCCATGCGCAAAATAGAGCACAACGTTCTTAATGCCAAACTGCACCAGAGGGAGGCCGATATTGTGGCACAGGCCGGTCAGAAAAGTGTTGTGACCATTGCCACCAATATGGCCGGTCGCGGTACCGATATTAAACTGTCGCCCGAGGTACGTAAGGCCGGAGGTCTTGCAATCGTGGGCACTGAGCGTCATGAGAGCCGCCGTGTGGACCGTCAGTTGCGCGGTCGTGCCGGCCGTCAGGGAGACCCGGGCTCATCGGTCTTCTTTATTTCGCTTGAGGACGACCTGATGCGTCTCTTCGGCTCGGACCGTATAGCTCCGCTCATGGACAAGCTTGGGCTTCAGGATGACGAGATGATTGAGAACAGCTTCATAACCAAGCGTATTGAGCAGGCTCAGAAGAAGGTTGAAGAGAACCACTTCGGAGTCCGTAAACGCTTGTTGGAGTATGATGATGTTATGAACAAGCAGCGTACCGTGGTCTATGAAAAGCGCCGTCACGCTCTGATGGGCGAGCGCATAGACATGGATATAGCCAATATGATATGGGATCGCTGTTCGGTGATTGCCGAGAACTGCGCCGACTATAACACCTTGCAGATGGAGATATTCCGCGTACTTGCCATCGAACTGCCGTTCACTGCCGATGAGTATGACAACATAAAGGCCGATGAACTGCCTGATATTCTGTTCTCTGCCGCCATGGACAACTTTAAGCGCAAATGCGACAGGATGGCTTTCATAGTGAATCCGGTAATAAAGAAGGTTTATGAGGAGCATGCCGACCGTTATGAGAATATTCTTATTCCCATTACGGACGGACAGAAGGTCTATCAGATCCCCTGTAATCTGAAGGAGGCATATGAGTCCGAGAGTAAGAGCGTTGTGACGGCATTCCAAAAGGCAATTCTGCTCCATACGGTCGATGACTGTTGGAAGGAGAATCTGCGTGAGCTAGACGAATTGAAACATTCGGTACAGACTGCCAGCTACGAACAGAAGGATCCGCTGCTTATATTCAAACTAGAATCGGTGAATCTGTTCGATAATATGGTTTACAAGATGAATGACCAGGCGGTCTCCATACTGATGCGTGGTCAGATACCTGAACCCGATCCCGACAGTGTGCGTGAGGCTCCGCCGCAGAACCGTCAGCAGCGCCGTCAGTACACGGAAAACCGTACCGATTTGAGCGACCCGAACCAGCGTGCCGCCGCAGCTCGCGACACACGTCAGCAGATTCGCGAACCTGTCCGTGTGGAGAAGACTCCGGGACGGAACGACCCCTGTCCGTGCGGAAGCGGAAAAAAATTTAAGAATTGTCATGGCCGGAATGTTTAGTCATAGGTCGTGATGTAAAATTATTGAAAGGCAATAACTATAATAATATAAACGTTACTATATTTGGCAGAACGGATAATAGTTTTTAGTNATGACCTTAATGTGGACATAGGTGTGATAGTTTTCCACGAAGGTTTGAAAAAGTAAATCAATATAATTTGGAATGAAAAGAGGATTTTTAATCAAAACAGGCTTTCTGATAGCGGCTGCTTTTGTTTTAGGACAGACAGTATGTGCTCAAGATGCCGGCACCGATAATGTTCTGAGGGTCAGTCTTGACGATGCCCTGCGGATAGCGCTCAGCGACAATCCCACAATCAAGATTGCCCAACAGCAGATTGAAGTCAAGAAGGTTAGTAATAAAGAGGCGTGGCAGGCACTTCTGCCGACCGCCGACTTCGGTGGGACTGTACAATATACTCTGCTGGCTCCGATGATCAGTCTGGGCGATTTCGGAAAACATAAGATGGGTATTGACAATACGAGTACCTGGAGCGGTCAGTTTCAGGTGAGTCTGCCTCTGTTCGCTCCTACTATCTATGCCACCATGAACCTGACCAAGAGCGATTTGGAGAATGCGGTGGAGCAAAGCCGCAGCTCCAAACTGGATCTGATGAATCAGGTGACCAAGGCCTATTACCAAGTTATGTTGGCACAGGACGGTTACGATGCGCTGTTCAGCAGTTTTGAGCAGGCACGGGAGAATTTCTATATGGTGAGCAAACTCTACGAGCTGGGCGGCACGAGCGAGTACGATAAGATAAGCGCTGAGGTGCAGGTGCGCAGTCTGAGCCCTACCCTGATTCAGGCGCGCAATGCCGTTGCAATGGCCAAACTACAGCTATTGGTTTTAATGGGTGTTGATCCTGAGACAGAGATAGAGGTAGAGGGTGCTATTAAGGATTATGAGGATCGGATCTATGCCGAAGTCATGGAGTTGGACAGCTACTATTCGCTGGAGGATAACAGCAATATGCGTCAGCTCAAGTTGAACGAGACGATGTTGAACCAGACTCTCCGTATTCAAAAGATGAATTTCCTGCCTACACTTGCCCTGTCGGGTAACTATTCTTTAAACTCGCTTCAAAATAAGGATTGGAATATCGGACAGTACGAGTGGGCCAAGAGCTCATCGGTAATACTGTCGGTCTCAATTCCCATCTTCAGGGCTGGAAATTTCACCAAGCTGCGCAGCACCAAGTTGCAGATAAGTCAGCTAAATGAGAGCATAGATTATACGGAGCGGCAACTGGGCTTGCAGGTGAGGAACTATGTGGATAATATGAGGGCGAGCGCCGAGCAGGCAGCCAGCAACATTGAGGCGATCCGTCAGGCCGAAAAAGGTCGCGAGATAGCCGGAAAGCGTTATGAGACAGGTAAGGGCACGATACTGGAACTGAATAATTCCGAGGTTGCGCTTACTCAGGCCAAACTTACTTACAGCCAGTCAATCTACAATTATCTGGCAGCGAAGGCCGATCTGGATAAGGTGCTGGGGAGAGAGTAAAGAACAGAAATAAAAATTATATAGATAAATATGAAGAATTTGAGATTTTCAACAATCGCAATCTGCACGGTGCTGGTTTTTTCAGCCTGCGGACAGAAAAAACAGATAGCCGCTGTGACGGAGGCCGCAAGTGTTGTTGAACCGGCAGTCAAACCGTTGGTGAGACTGGCTAAAGTGGTTGAGGAGCCTGTGCCGCAGAAACAGGTCTATTCAGCCTCCATCGAGAGTGAAGTGAAAAATAATATTGCGCCGTCAATACCGGCAAGGATCAGCAATATTTTGGTTGAGGTGGGGGATAATGTGCGGACCGGACAGATACTGGTGACGATGGATGCCACTACGCTGACACAGCAGGAGATGCAGCTTCAGAATCTTGAGACGGAGTTTCATCGTATAGACGAACTTTATAAGGTTGGCGGCGTTTCAAAGTCCGACTGGGAAAACTTTAACATGCAGCTTGAGGTTGCCCGTAAGTCCTATCTGACGCTCAGGGAGAATACCATCCTGCAGAGTCCCATTGACGGTGTGGTTACAAACCGCAACTATGACAACGGCGACCTCTACAGCGGTCAGCCTATTCTGGTGGTGCAGAAGATTGTCCCCGTTAAGCTTATCGTAAATGTTTCCGAGAAGTACTACTCACAGGTCAGTATAGGCGATGAAGTGAGTGTCGCATTGGATGCCTATCCCGGGGAGACGTTTACCGGCAAGGTGTCGTTGATATATCCCACTGTCGATGCTATGACTCACACTTTCCCGGTTGAGATTGGTGTGGCCAACACCAGCCGGAAGCTGCGTCCGGGTATGTTTGCACGTGCGACCCTGAATTTTGGCACAGAGAACCGCGTTGTGGTACCTGATCTGGCCATTGAGAAGCGCGCCGGCTCAGGCGACCGGTTTGTCTATATCTATGAGGATGGCAAGGTGTCATACAGGAAGGTGGAGCTGGGTCAGCGTTTAGGCGATCGCTACGAACTTATATCGGGGGTGCCTAACGGTGCGCAGATTGTGATTGCAGGACAGTCCAAGCTGTCTGACGGTGTGGAAGTTGAAGTTGGAAATTAAATTCTGAAAGTAAATCATGAGTCTATACGAAGGATCGGTTAAAAGACCAATTTTTACGGCGCTCTGTTTCGTGGCTGTGGTGGTGTTCGGCCTGTTCTCATACTCCAGGCTGCCGATTGACCTGCTGCCCGACATTGAGTCCAACACAGTCGTGGTGTTCACATATTACACGGGTGCAAGCGCATCGGACATTGAGAATAACGTGACCCGGCCGTTGGAAAACGTGCTTTACAGTTGTAGCCATATAAGGCATATAACATCACAATCATCGGAAAATGTGTCGGTTATAACACTCGAATTCGAGTACGGCCATTCAATAGATGACCTTACAAACGATGTGCGGGATAAACTGGATATGGTCTCCAACTCGCTGCCCGACGGAGCCGGTTCGCCCACCATATTCAAGTTTGATACCGGCATGATACCTATCATGATACTGTCGGTGCAGGCGGGCGAGAGCCGGAGCGCACTCTATAAGATCCTTGATGAGAATGTGGTGAATCCGCTGGCACGTATTTCGGGCGTGGGTGCAGTGTCGGTAGTCGGTGCACCTGAGCGTGAAATATATGTTTACTGCGATCCCGTTAAGCTGGAGGCATACAATCTGACAGTTGAGGTTATTGCGGCGCTGATAGGAGCCGAGAACCGCAGTATTCCGACCGGAACTATTGATGTGGGTAATGAGTCATACTCCTTAAGGGTGAATGGCGAGTTCAGGGATCCCATGGAGATGGGCGGTCTTGTAGTGACCTCGATAGGGGGCCGTAATGTCTATCTGAGCGATGTGGCCAGAATTGTTGACGGAACCCAGGAACGGGCACAAGAGTCATATAACAATGGTGTACAGGGCGCCATGATGGTTGTTCAGAAACAGTCCGGAGGCAATACCGTAGATATTTGCCGCAAGATAAATGCCGCACTTCCCGAGCTGGAGAAGAATCTGCCCGGCGATGTAAAATTGGGTATGATCTCTGACAGTTCCGAGGATATTATGCTGGCCGTCAAATCCCTTGCCGAGACTATTCTGTATGCTCTGCTGTTCGTGGTGTTTGTGGTTTACCTCTTCACAGGCCGCTGGCGTGCCACTCTGGTTGTGGCCATAACGATTCCCCTTTCACTGGTAGCATCATTCATATATCTGTTTGCGACCGGCGGTTCTATTAATATAATCTCGCTGAGTGCTCTGATCATATCGATAGGTATGGTGGTCGATGACTCTATTGTGGTATTGGAAAACGTGACAACCCACATTGAACGGGGTGCCGATCCCAAACGGGCTGCCATACACGCTACCAATGAGGTGGCCCTGTCGGTTATAGCATCCACATTGACCATATTGGCAGTCTTCTTCCCACTCACTTTGATGTCCGGTATGACGGGAGTCATGTTCAGACAGTTGGGCGGTATGATGTGTGTGATCATAGCAATCTCGCTCCTGGTGTCGCTCACTCTTACGCCTATGCTGTGTTCGCGTATGCTGAGACTGGAGAAAAAGGGCAGCCGCCTGCATACCTTATTATATACTCCGATCCGGAGGGCTCTGGATGGACTGGACCACTGGTACTCACGCCGTATCAATCAGGCGGCACGTAACCGCAAAAAGGTAATTTTTGCCTGTTTTGTAATTTTTGTTGCATCGCTCTTTTTGATTGGCTATTTGAAGTCCGAGTTTTTCCCTGCCGATGAGCAATCACGCGTATCGGTAACCATATATATGCCTATTAACACCAATATTGACCGCTCCCGCAGCGTGGCGATGGAGCTCTCCGACCTCTGGATGGAGCGTTATGCCGATGACCTTGAAATGTGTAATTTCCGTGTAGGTACTGCCGATGAGAGCAATACGTTTGCATCGATGCAGACCAACGGAACACATATCATATCATTTACCATTGCGCTCAAGGAGCTTAAGGAACGTACCGTATCATCGGATCAGGTGGTAGCCGAGATGCGTGCCGACCTCAACGCACGTCCGGAGATTGAGAGGTTTACGGTTAGGACAAGTGACGCAATGGTCATAGGAGGAGTGTCAGCGGCCGAATTCGAGATTTACGGTAATGATTTTGCTGTGACCGATGCCGTGGCCGCCGAGTTCTTGAGAGCCATGAAGGATGTTAAGGCCGTGGGCGAGGCTTATGTGAGCCGCGACAACTACCGGCCCGAGTACGAGGTGGTGTTTGACCGCGTAAAGCTGGCTCAGCATGGATTGAATATGTCAACCGCGGCCACATATCTGCGTAATCGTATTTATGGTGCTACCGCATCATTTTACCGCGAGGACGGTGAGGAGTATAACATTAAGGTGCGTTACGCTCCTGAATACCGTACTCAGTTGGAAGACATTGAGAATATTTTGCTCTATGGCGCCGGCGCCAATGCCGTGCGTGTGAAGGATGTGGGTCACATTGAGGAGGTGTTTACACCGCCCACCATAACCCGTAAGGACCGCCAGCGTATTAATACCGTGACCTGTGTTGTAGCCGGAGGCTCGGTACTGAGTGAGGTTGTCGAGGCCGGCCAGGCTATAATTGCCGGTATGGATCTGCCCGAGGACGTTTTCATACAGATTGCGGGTGATTACGAGGTGCAACAGGAGTCGTTCAAGGATATAGGACTGTTGGCTCTGCTTATAATTATGCTTGTCTTTATTGTCATGGCTGCCGAGTTTGAGTCGCTCAGCCTGCCCTTTATCATAATGTTCTCCGTGCCGTTTGCGCTGAGCGGTGTGCTTGTGGCTCTGTGGCTTACCAACACCTCGATCAACCTTATGAGTATTTTGGGAGCCATAATGCTTATAGGTATTGTGGTGAAGAACGGTATTGTGCTTATAGACTATACCAGGCTCTGCCGGGAACGCGGCATGTCGGCCATCACTGCTACGGTGGCTGCCGCCCGCAGCCGTCTGCGTCCGGTGCTTATGACCACGCTGACTACCATTCTGGGTATGGTTCCCATGGCTGTAAGCCAGGGACAGGGTGCGGCTATGTGGCGTCCGCTCGGCATAGCGGTAATAGGCGGTCTTACCATATCGACCATACTGACACTGGTGCTTGTACCTACTCTCTATTGCTCTATGCAGGGAGCGGGGATCAAGAGGGCCCGTCGTAAGCATCGCAAGCAGTTGGAGCTTCAGGCTGTTTGGGAAAAAAACAAAACACAGTTCTTGCGCGATTAGACGTAAAAGTAAAAAAAATTAGAATGAAATCAATCTTAATAACATTCGATCAGGCTTATACCGAACGTGTTATAGACATACTGACCACGAACAACTGTCGTGGCTTTACCATGGTTGAAAGAGTGCAGGGCAGGGGTTCAAAGACCGGTGAGCCGCATTACGGAAGCCATGCGTGGCCCTCTATGTGCTCGGCCATAATATCTGTGGTCGATGACGATAAGGTAGATGCGGTCCTGGAGAAGCTTCACATAATGGATAAGGCTACCGAGAAGCTGGGACTCAGAGCTTTTGTTTGGGATATAGAAAAAACTATCTAACCTCGTTGAGTCGAAAATTCGTGACTCCGGCGGGTTATTAAACCGGCGGGGTCTTCGAACGGTGTTTCTTCGGGGAACGGCGGGTTCGTTACACCGGTGGTTTTTCGAACGGTGATTTTCGGGGAACGGCGAAGTTCGTCACGCCGGCGGTTCGTTGGATAAGCGGGTTTAACGAGCGGGCAGTTACAGGTTGGAGGTCCAGCCTTGTGCCTTGAGCTCAATCTCTTGTCCCGAATCGGTAATAAAGTGACGTCCCTGTTCGGGAGAGGTCATATGACCTATGAGTTTCACATCTTTCAGACGGATTACCTTGTCGTGGTCGACAAGGGGTACCGTGAAGAGCAGTTCGTAATCCTCGCCTCCGTTAAGAGCGCATGTATAGACGTTCATATTCAGGCTTTCGGCCATGACTGCGGTTTGGTAGTCAATGGGTATGCGCTCTTGATAGACGCTGCATCCGGTATTACTCTGTTTACATATATGTATGAGTTCCGATGAGAGTCCGTCGGATATATCTATCATGGCGGTGGGCAGTATGTTTGCCTCGCGTAACTGCTTGATTATGTCGCCTCGCGCTTCGGGCTTGAGCTGTCTCTCCAGCAGGTATTCCTTGCCGGCGAAATCGGGCGAAAAAGGAACTCTGTGGTCGTGAGATATACTGTTGAAGACAGCCTTTTCCCGCTCCAGCAGCTGCAGACCCATATATGCCGCACCCAGATTGCCCGATACGCATATCAGGTCGTTCTTGCCGGCTCCGTTGCGGAATACGGCCTTGCCTTTCTCAACTTCGCCTATACAGGTTATGCTTATGGCAAATCCCGTGAGTGACGATGTGGTGTCGCCGCCTACCAGGTCAACCCCGTGACGCTTGCATGCAAGCATGAGTCCGGCGTAGAAATCCTCCATATCTTCTACCGAGAACCGTTTGCTCAACGCTATCGAGACGGTCATCTGCCTTGGAGTGCCGTTCATGGCATAGATATCGGATATGTTGACAATAGCCGATTTGTAACCCAGATGCTTGATCGGTACGTATGTCAGGTCAAAATGGACTCCCTCCATGAGCATATCGGTAGTTACTAGCACCTCCTTGTTCTCTCCTGAGTAGTCGAGCAGGGCACAGTCATCGCCTACACCGTATAGGGTGGAGCTGTTTTGCGGTATGCAGTTTTTGGTCAGATGATCAATGAGTCCGAACTCACCCAGTTCGGAAATTTCGGTACGTTTGATTTCAGACATGTCGGTTTTGTTTTTTTCTGAATGATTCGATGTGTTCGATGATGTTATCTCTGAACAGGGCCTCGTCACGCAGGAATCGGATTGTGACCGGGAGTGTGAAGAGCCTCTCTTTAAGCTCAGTGCTCAGATGGCATGACCTGAGGCGGGCAATATCCTTTTCGGTTGTTACGATGACGGCATCGGGTCCCATACTTTGGACCTCACGTTCTATCCTGATTATGTCACGGGAAGTAAAGCGGTGGTGGTCTTTGAATGGGAGTTTTTTGACGTTGCCGAAAAGGCCTTCAAGTTTGGACCACATGGCTTCAGGTGAGGCTATTCCGGTTATTGCCAGGACCTGTTGCCCCGGCTCCGGTACAAGTGCGCGGGATGTGAAGGGGTTGTAGATATCGCCATACTTGACGGTCGAGAAGAAGACCTTTTGGGACTGATGTACCATGAGTTTTGCTGACATCTCATCCATCCGGCGGCCTTCCAAAGTGTCAGGACATTTTGTAACTATGATGATGTCGGCCCGATCCCGGCCTGCGGCTGTTTCACGCATCCTTCCGGCCGGCATGACGCAGTCGTTCAGGATGTTTCTGTTCAAGTTGACCAGCAGTATGTTAAGTGACGGCTCTATTCTGCGATGCTGAAACGCATCGTCAAGGATCACAACCTCGGGTTGGACCTCTTTCAGCAAGCGTTTGATGCCGCGTACACGGTCCTCATCTACCGCTGCGTATATTTCCGGCAGACGGTTGTGTATCATTAACGGCTCATCGCCCAACAGGTTGCTGTTGCTCTTCTCATCGGCCAAAAGAAATCCTTTCGACAGACGGCCGTATCCCCGGCTCAGAACTGCGGTTGTAACCTTGTCCTTAAGCATAGAGGCTATGAACAGGGTGTGGGGAGTCTTGCCCGTACCTCCGACCGTTATATTCCCGACCGATATTACAGGTATCGGAAAACGGGTGGCAGGGAGTATGCCTCTGTCATACATCATGTTTCTGACAGAGGTAAATAAGGCGTAAATCCAACTGAGAGGTTTTAACAGATAATATGTCCTGAATTCTCTCTTCATGAGTGATGCAAAAGTATGAAAAAAGAGGAAATATTCAATGTTTTGGGGACTACGACAGGCAATTTGAAGGAAAAACATAATTTTTTTACATGTTTTAATAGCGTTTGGTTGTTATATTCAACAATAATGTTGTAATTTGCGCAGGTTTTGGACCTTATAAGGAGAAAGTGCCTTCAGGGAAAGATGCTCGAGTGGTTGAAGAGGCACGCCTGGAAAGCGTGTATGCGCCAAAAGCGTATCCGGGGTTCGAATCCCCGTCTTTCCGCCCGAACGTAAGGCTAGAAATAAGACGCGGATTTTAGGTCTGAAACTTATAAATAAAAAAGAGCAAATCATTTTAAATAAAAAAAGTATATACTAACATTTAAAAACAAATTCAAATGAAAAAGGTATTTGCATTCGTTGCAATGACGGGACTCCTTATTTTTGGAGTGAATCAGACAATTCAGGCTCAAGATGCAGCTCCTGCTGCTGATGAAATGACTCAGGTAGATGCTGCTGAACCTGCTATGGAAGAGGCTGCCGATGAAATCATTACGATGCCTGAGGAAGAGCAGGAGAGTATGCACAAACAGCTCAAGATTAAATTCATTGAAGGTGATGCAGGCTTTATGTCATCTATTGCCATCGCTATGATCTTTGGTCTTGCTCTATGTATTGAGCGTATCATTTTCTTAAGCCTTAGTGAAGTTAACAGTAAAAAGTTTCTTGAGGACATTCAGGCTGCACTTGAGACAGGTGACATTGAGGGCGCCAAGAAGGTTTGCCGTGATACCCGCGGTCCGGTCGCTTCGATCTGCTATCAGGGTCTTATGAGAATTGACCAGGGCATTGACGTAGTTGAACGTTCGATCGTTGCCTATGGCAGTGTTCAGGCTTCCACTATTGAGAAGAACCTCTCATGGATTACGCTGTTTATAGCAATGTCTCCTTCACTCGGATTCCTAGGAACCGTTATCGGTATGGTTATGGCTTTTGATAGTATTCAGAGACAAAATGATATTTCACCGACAATTGTTGCCGGCGGTATGAAGGTTGCTCTTATTACAACCATTTTCGGTATTATTGTTGCTCTTATTCTTCAGGTGTTCTATAACTATATTTTGAGTAAAGTTGAGGCTTTGAACGTCGATATGGAAGATTCAACGGTAAGCTTTCTTGATATGATTGTGAAGTATAATCTGAAGTTTAAAAAGTAAATATATCCCTGTTATGAAGAATAATAACAAGATTGACGAAGTTAAGGAAATAAAGGCGTCATCATGGGCATTGTGGATACTTCTGTTAATCTCGGCTGTGATTCTCGTATTGTTTTATGGCGTTGGATATGACGTTACGGAGTTTCACAATAATGAGAATTTAACTGCGCCTACCCATACAGGAACGCTACTCGTATGGTTATATGCCCTCGTGGCGATAACTATTGCAGTGATTTTCCTTTTCGGTGTCATAAACGGTAGTAGGAATTGGAAATATAGGCGTATTGTGAAGAAAAGACCTAAAAGCGAGGAAACTGCTATGA
>JGI24709J26583_10001799_pt1 | contig 17992 bp, 17 predicted proteins | sample BioPla2DNA1_FD_26583 | JGI IMG/M metagenome (IMG submission 26583) | reverse complement strand
TGCCGCAGCGAGGACATGTTTTCATACTCTTTTATACTGATTTATCAACAGTTTTTCAAGGTTCTAAGTGCAACTTAAGTATAGGATTACCAAAAATAATATGATATTATAATATTTACATAGAAAGGAAAAGACACGATTAAATTAAAAGTTGGTTTTATTGGTATTATGGACTACCCAATGGCACAAAATTTAATAAAAGAAGAGTTTCTCTTGATTACCTTTGATAATGGATCAGGAAGTACTTAATAAGCTAGTTTCAAAAGGGGCGCAAAAAGGGCAGTCATGTGCCCAAGTGGCGCAAAACTGCGACATTGTAATTACCATGCTACCTAATTCACCAGATGTGGAAAAAGCTATCTTAGGCAAAGGTGGAATTATTGAAGGGATTAAAAAAGCCAGGTTCTGATAGATATGAGTTCGATTGCACCCTTAGTTTCCCAATCCTTATATCAAAAGCTATCTGAAAAAGGTGTTGAGATGTTGGACGTGCCTGTCAGTGAAGGGCAAGAAAAAGCTAAAGCAGGTACCCTAGCAATTATGGTGGGTGGCAAGGAAGAAGTTTTTAACAATTGTCGATCTATTTTAGAAGTTATGGGGAAACCAGTCTTGGTGGGAGATATTGGGGCTGGCAGAATAACCAAACTAGTGAATCAAGCAATTGTGGCTGTAGATATTACAGTTGTTGCAGAAGCCCTTGTTCTAGGTAAAAAAGCAGGAGTTAGTCCTAGCAGAATCTTTTTAAAAGAAAAATTATAATTCATTTACAAGGAGAAGATTATGAATTTACAAATCAGAGGCATTATTCCTCCCATGGTTACCCCTTTTGATGGGGATGAACGAGTCGATGAAAAAGCTTTAAAAAAGATGACTGATTATCTGATAAAATCAGGAGTCCATGGTGTATTTCCTTTAGGAAGCACAGGGGAAGGATATGCTGTAAATTTTGAGCAAAAGAAAAAAATAATTGAAACAGTTCTTGAGGCAACCGATAAAAGAGTACCAGTCTATGCCGGTACGGGTGCGATTACTACCAAAGAATCAGTAGAATTAACCGTAATGGCAACAGAATTAGGGGTAGATGCTTTATCTGTCATTACACCTTATTTTATTACCCCAAATCAAGAAGAATTATATGAACACTATAAGGAAATTGCCTCCCATACCCATTTACCCATTATTCTTTATAACAACCCTGACCGTACGGGAGTGGATTTGGGCATAGACCTAATTGTTCGTTTAAGTAATATTGATAATATTGTAGGTATTAAAGATAGCAGTGGGGATATGACGAAGGCTGCCGAAATAATTCGGCAAACAAATAATTTTTCCGTCTTAGCTGGACGAGACACACTTATTTATGGATTCCTATCCTATGGAGCTAAAGGAAGTGTTCCGGCCACTGCAAATATTGTTCCGAAATTAGTCGTTTCCATTTATGAGTTGTTCCAAAAAGGAGATCTGGAAGGTTCTCTGAAGGCACAATTTAGACTTGCACCACTACGTATGGCTTTTTCTTTAGGCAGTTTTCCGTCTATTATGAAGGAAGGACTAAAGCTAAAAGGAATTGATGTAGGTAATACCTTAAGACCAATTAAACCTTTAACAGCTGAAGCAAGAGAAAAACTTAAAAAGATTATCTTGGAAATAGAGGCCTAGCCCACCAAGGACCCCACCTGTTAAAAAATACTGAAAACCGTGAACTAAAAACCTCTGTCAGCTCAACATAGATTTCCGGTTACCTGCTTTAATGGTATAATCGCGACAATTAAAGTACCAAATCAGCGGCGGTATAGTTCTAATGGATAAAAAGAAAATTATTTTCATTAGTTTAAGTATTCTAATATTAATAGGCGGCTTACATTTTTATTCACTTTATAAAAAAGGAGAAGAAGGTTCAGAAGAGAGCTATTTTATTTTTGTCTGTCCATCGGGTGCCGAGATAAGGGTAAACTACGAGGAGGAAGGGGATTTGGCGGTTGTACAGCTGGAAGGAAAGGTGTATAGGTTAAAGCTAGCTGTCAGTGCCTCCGGTGCGAGGTATGCCAATGAAGATGAGAGTGTGGTCTTTTGGGAACATCAGGGGGAGGCGATGGTGCTCTTTAATGATGACCCGGTTTACGACGGGTGTAAACTGCAGAGATTGGAGTAAGAAACAAAAGGCGGATAGGGAATATTATGGTTAAAATTAAGAATAAGAAAAGAAGGATTGCCATTCTTACCGGTGGCGGAGATTGTCCCGGTATTAATGCCGTAATCAGAGCGGTTACCAAAAAAGCCATCTTAAAACGTAATATGGAAGTCATCGGTGTCTTAGACGGATATGAAGGGCTAATCCATAACAGATATCGTACACTCAGCTTTGATGATGTTTCCGGTATATTAACCCTAGGGGGAACTATACTGGGTACTACCAATAAAGCTAATCCCTTTCATTATGCTATTAAAAAAGGTGATGAGATAAAATTTTCTGACTGCTCCGCAGTAGTTTTAAGCAATATTGAAGCTCTAAAGATAGAATGTCTGGTCTGTGTGGGTGGCGATGGCACTCTATGGATTTCTAATCGACTCCATCAATTGGGAGTGCCTATAGTGGGAGTACCTAAGACTATCGATAATGATGTCAGGGGAACCGATATCACTTTTGGTTTCGATACAGCGGTCAGTATTGCCACCGAAGGCATAGACCGTATCCATACCACCGCACAATCGCACCACCGTATTATGATGGTTGAAGTGATGGGGCGTAAAGCGGGCTGGATTGCCCTCCATGCCGGTATAGCGGGGGGAGGTGATGTTATTTTAATTCCGGAAATGCCATATCAGATTGACCGGATAGCGGATTATATTAGTCAAAGAAGAAAAACAGGCCGCTTGTTTAGCATAATTGTGGTAGCTGAGGGTGTCATGCCCATGGGTGGCGAGGCGGTAGTGCAGAAGATTGTACCGGATAGTGCTGAACAGCTCCGCTTGGGTGGTATTAGTCTCGTCTTAGGAGCTAAGTTAGAAAAATTGATGGAATTAGAAACCAGGGCGGTAGTGTTGGGGCATTTACAGCGTGGCGGTACTTCGACTCCCTTTGATCGAATTTTAGCAACCCGTCTGGGATCTAAAGCAATTGATTTGATTGAAGAAAAAAAGTTTGGTCAGATGGTAAGTGTCAAAGGAAATTATTTGGCCGCCTATCCTTTAGAAGAGGTAGCCAAAGGTCCTCGTTTGGCAACTGCTGACCATGAAATGATTAAAGCAGCCCGAGCCATTGGGGTTTGTTTCGGCAGTTGAAAGTTTTTGCTAAAAAGGAATATCTTTAAAAAGGCATGGTATAATACGAATTAAAGAAAGCAGTGATTTATTAAAAAAGAGTAAGGTACACTTTTAGTTAATCATTAGTAGCTTCAGGAGTATTTTAGATATGGTAATACGTAGAGTTTATCTGGATAATAATGGTACTACACCATTACATCCTATGGTAAAGGAAGAAATTATCAAAGCCATGGATGTTTTTGGTAATCCTTCGAGTTTGCACCAATTCGGCAGGGCGGCTAAGGTAATGATGGCAGAGGCGAGAGAGGCAGTGGCTTCTTTTATCGGTGCCAGTCCTGAAGAGATTGTTTTTACCGGTTCAGGTTCGGAAGCCAACAATACGGTCCTTTCTATTTTGGCCTGTCCTTCCAAGCAGTGCAGTTGCTTTAATTCCGTTAAATTTAATAAAGTGATAACTTCAATCATTGAACATCCCTGTGTTATAGAGACGGTGAAATGCCTGACCGATAGAAATACCGAGGTGAAATATATCAATGTTGATAAATATGGCAAGATTATTATGGATGAGCTGGAAGAGGAGCTGAAAAGAGGACCCGCACTGGTCTCCATAATGACCGCTAATAATGAAATAGGAACAATTCAGGATATTAAAAAAATTAGTCGGCTTGCTCACCGTTATGGTAGCTTAATACATACCGATGCGGTACAGGCGGTGGGGAAGATACCGGTAGATGTCAATGATTTAGGTGTGGATTTTTTAACCCTTTCCGCCCATAAACTGTACGGGCCCAAAGGGATTGGAGCTTTGTATATACATAAAAATACTCCTTTCTGCCCGCTTATACGGGGGGGACATCAGGAGAATGGTCGCAGGGCAGGGACTGAAAATACCTTAGGTATTGTGGGGTTTGGCAAGGCAGTAGAGCTGCGCAAAGCCGAGATGGCGGCTGACCATGAAAGACTGCTCTCCTACAAAAACAAGTTAAAGGAAGGATTAAAAGGTAAGATTGACCATATCTATTTTAACGGACACCCGGAAGATTGTTTAGCCAATACTTTAAATGTTTCTTTTCCTGGAGCAGAAGGTGAGGCGATATTGCTCTATCTCGATTTAACCGGCATTGCTGTTTCCACCGGATCTGCCTGTGCCTCCGGGTCGCTGGACCCCTCACATGTACTTTTAGGTATTGGTATGCCGATTGAATATGCCCATGGTTCCATTAGAATCAGTATGGGTAGAGACACTACAGAAGAGGATATCGATTATGTTATTGAAGTATTGCCGGAAATAATTAAGAAAATTAGGAGAATGTCCACAGTTGATGTCGAAGGAGTGAAGAATGAGTGAAACAAGCACTAAGGTAGAATGGGTTTATTCGGAAAAGTTAAAAGAGCATTTTATAAAACCCCGCAATATCCTGGAAGATGAGCGGAATTATCAGGAGGACGGTAAGGGTGTAGTAGGCAATATGAAATGCGGCGATGAGATGATGATGGGGATTAAAGTTGATAAAGAAAAGGGAATCATCACCGATTGTAAATGGAAGACCTATGGCTGTGCCAGTGCTATTGCCAGTACCTCCATACTATCGGAGATGGTAATCGGTAAAACGCTGGAAGATGCCTATAATATCTCACCGAAGGATGTAGCTAAAGAGTTGGGCGGTCTGCCCATCCATAAGGTACACTGCTCTGTATTGGGTGATAAAGCCCTCAAAGCCGCCATTAATGATTATTATCGTCGTAATGGCATGATTGATAAGATTAAAGAAGATAAAGCTCGAGTAGTATGCCAATGTATGGATGTTACCGATAAAGAGATAGAAGAGGCGGTATTAGATGGTGCCCGAACCTTTTTAGATATACAGGAAAAGACCAAAGCAGGAACAGTGTGTGGAGAGTGCAAGGAAGAGATTTTGGGATTAATAGAAAAATATAAGAAAGAACATTTCGAAGAATAGAAGAAAAATAGAAAAGAATGCTGAAAAAGTAAATTACTTCAGTGCTCTGAGTAAACCTGCTGAGGAAAAGTGAGAAACAAAAAAGCTGCCGCCATATGGTGCATGTTAATTGAGATAGAAAATTAGGACTGAGCCCTAATCAGATCTGAACATCGATTCTTATTACATAAGGCTCAATCTTTTTTTATTTTTAGGTTAGGAATTAAGAAAAGGTTAAATATTGTTATCATTAATTCGTACATGAACCCGTCATTATTTTGTCTTTAGCAAAATAGCGGTCATAGATCAAAAGTCCTAAATTAATCAAAACCAGAGCGGCAAATCCTGCTAAACCGGGCACTCCCACTAGCAGGTCATTTCCCCCTTTTAAAACTATCAATGGCAGACCGGCAGTAGCGTTAAGAGAACCATGAATGATAGCTGCAGCTATAACCGATTTTGCCTTCAGACGCACATAGCTGAAGATGGGTGAGAGAAGTATAGTCAAGATAACCATCATAAGTACTCCTATCTTGGGGTGCTGCGGGTAGTTATGTCCCTGCAAAATTATCGGAGCATGCCATATTCCCCAGATAAAACCGATGGTGATAGTTGATTTCCAGAATCCTAAATAGCTAAGTTCTTTCTGAAGTAACCCTCTCCAGCCAAGTTCTTCGCCAAAACCGGAAATGGCGTTGACAGTTATACCGGCTGCCAGTGCCGAGAGTACCCCCATCCAGAAAGGGTGCAGGGGCAAAGCTTGTACTTGCGCCTTCATGGCGGCAATCTGATCCGGGCTCATAGTTGCCTCCAGTCCCTCATAAATACCTGACATATCCGGGGCAAATTGCACATTAGGGATAAGGAGGCTGATGCCCAGAGTGAGAAATGCCAGTAGAAAGGGCAGGAGCCAGGCAACTGCAAACCAACAGTTTAATTTAAAAGAAACCCCCAATGGTTCTTTGATTTTTTCTTTGTAAATGAGCTTCTGGACTATAATGGTCACCAGCATAGGAATAAACATATAAGTGACCGAGATGATTAAAGTACCGGGAGGAACCCATTTGCCACCCAACATAAAGTAAAAGAAGACCAGTGAAAAACTGAGCAGAAAAGTCAGACCAGTAAATAATAACACTTTTTTATTTTTTTCCATCATAATAAAATTATCCTCCTGCCAAAAAACTGCCATTAGACATCGAATAATCGAAATATAGATTCGAAATAGATTCACACTATAAGTTATGTTCAATATAATACAAATATCATCTTATTGCCAATAATTCTTGGCGGGTAAGGCTTTTTAATTTTTTTCTCATCACAATCTTAATCTAATTTTACTCATTTGTAGTATAATATATAATTAAATAAATTTGTCTTTGTTCCGTAAAATTTCTGCTTTTTCTTATTAATTGTAATAAGAAAGGAGGAAACTATGAGCGAAATGTTCGACTACAGGATGAATAAAATGAGCAAAAAGAAGGTTCAATTATTTTTTCTGATCCTTTTGACTTTCCTAATACTTTGCCTTTGTAATGATGGGCTGGCTCAAGATGACCGCAGCTTTCGTATTATGGACTATGAAGCACAGGTATTTATTCAGGAAAACGGTGATGCAGAGGTCAGTGAGTTATTCACCTATCGGTTTTCCGGAGAGTTTAACGGTATTACCCGCTCTATCGGCTTGAAGGGTTCTGATGGACTGGCTTATTTTTATGGAGCAGAATATGAACCGGCGAGAAAGAAGCTGGAGGTAACAGAGGAAACGAAAGGTAATATGGTCACCTTTCGTATTTATGATAGATCTGCTAATGTGACAAAAAGATTTTTATTGGAATACCGCCTGAAGAATGTAGTCACCAAATATAACGATATAGCTGAATTTTATTGGAAATTCTTTGATACTACCAATACCTCACCCATTGAACGAGCCAGGATTGAAATCTACTTTCCTAATCAGGCAGTATCGGTTGATAATATAAAAGTTTTTGGTCATGGTCCGTCTCAGGGGCAGGTAACGATAGAGGATAGCGGATATGTACTTTATCAGGTAGATAATCTTCCTTCTCAAGAAATGATAGAGGCGAGGATTTTATTCCCTATCTCCTTTGCCCCTTATTCCTCTCGAATGGTAGCGCAAGATAAATATGGAGAAATTATGCGGGAGGAGTTGAATTGGGCAAAAAGCGGCCAACGTCGTCATAATATTACTGTTTTTGCACTTTTACTGATACCGGTAGTAATTATTCTAAATATTGTTATGGCTATTCGGCTTTACTTTAAATATGATCGCGAACTTAAACCGGAGCTGAAATTAGATTATTATCGGGAATTGCCTCAGGATATTACTCCTGCCGTGTTGAGCTATTTGATGGATTTACAGGGAGCAACCTCTAAAGATATTATGGCAACCTTGATGGATTTGGCCCGCAAGAAGTACTTAAGAATAGATGAAGAAATGAGCGGACTCTTCAAAAAAAAGGATTATCGTTTTACACTTATCAAAAAAGATTATTCTTCCTTAAAAAGGCATGAAATCGACCTTATCGACTGGCTTTTTGGCACTGTTGGGAGGAGGGATTCAGTCTCCTTAAAAGAGATTGAACAATACGCCAAGCAGACTGCTAAATCGTCCTGGGCCCCGGGCTTATTTCGCCAAAAATATCTTGATTGGCAGAGAATTGTTAAAAAGGAGTTTGATAAATACGGTTATTTTCACAAAGATAAACCGGGATTAGAAACAGCTATAAAAACTATGCTGGGAGAGATTGGCGCTGTCTTGGTTTTAATGGTTGCAGGTCTCTTCTTTAAGATTAGATGGCTTGTCTGGATACCATTATTATTTACAGTACTACTTACCGGTGCCGGTCTGATAATTTATGGTTCAACCATCAGAAAAAAGACGCAAACCGGAGTGAATGAATATGAAAAATGGACTGCTTTTAAACGATTTTTATTACATTTCAGCAATATGAAGGACTATGAAATACCCTCACTGGTAGTATGGGAGCATTACTTAGTCTATGCTATAACCTTAGGTGTAGCAGAAAAGGTCATTGCTAAATTAAGACCAATTTTAGCTGCCCAGAATATTACCATGAATAATTCGACTATATTATACCATCTGACCGGTGGTACCGGTCAGCTCAATGCGGCCTCCTTTCGTTCCTTTGATAAGGCATTTTCCAGTGCTTTTTCTTATAAGGCACCCTCTACCGGCTCCGGTGGAGGATTCTCCTCCGGCGGTGGCAGCAGCAGTGGAGGAGGAGGGGGCGGTGGTGCCGGTGCTTTCTGATTGATTAGATTGCAATCAATAAGGAAGCAGATAATTTCCGTAAAACTGGATAATAAGGATTTAAGAGAGATTAGAAAATTAATTAACAATTTAAGAAAGGAGTAAGAAGATGAGTTTTGCATTAATTTTTTTAGTGCTAGCTGCTCTATGGGCATTAATAACCTACAATAACTTTATCACGTTGAGGGGGAGAGTGGACAATGCCTGGGCCCAGATAGATGTTCAGTTGAAGAGAAGATTTGACCTGATACCCAATCTGGTCAATACGGTCAAGGGATATGCCCAGCATGAGAAAGAGACTTTAGAAAATGTGACCGCAGCTCGTACTAAATATATGTCTGCCCAGACTCCGGATGAAAAGATAAAAGCCAATACCGAATTAGGTGGAGCTTTAGGCCGCCTCTTTGCCGTGGCGGAAAGTTACCCCGATTTAAAAGCCAATGCCAGCTTTCTGGATTTACAGGAACAACTGAAAAATACCGAAGACAAGATAGGTTTTTCCAGACAATTCTACAATGATACCGCTATGAAGTATAATATCGGTATTGCCAAGGCCCCGGCTGCCATTATTGCTAACGTTTTTGGCTTTAAAGGACGCTCCTATTTTGAAGCCGAAGAAGAGAGCAGACAGAGCGTCGAGGTGAAATTTTAAAAATATATAGAATAGAATTTAAGGGATGCTATTTTTGACAAAACAGGTTAATAATGGTACTAATTTATAGAGGGCAAGGTAAATATGCCAAGTTTAATCAATAAGGACATAGGATATAAATAGTAAAATATGTTGTAAAATAGGAAAAATTACCATAAAAGAAAAGTTGATCAAAACACTGTTTTTTTTAAAAAGCAATAGAAGAGGTTGTTGTTTTTTTATTTATCTGCTAATTATGATCGCATTTTTCTTATCAGTAGTTCCTACTGCCTTTTGCCGAGAGGTAAGCCCTAAATTTCTTATAATTCATCTTGATGCCGTTTCTTCCTCAAAATTTTTTCAGTATATGGAGGAAGAATATCTCCCCAATACTAAAGCCATCTTCAAAGAAGGGCATGCCATTAAATATGGTTTGAGTCTCTTTCCGGGTGGAACCGAGAATATTATCCCCCGACTCAAAGAAGGACTCGGTAACGAAACAGGAGAAAATATTGGCTGGGGTTATTATAATAGGGAAAAAGGCAGAGAAGTATCAGGGATAAAATCTTTCTCTAATCTATTTTCTGCTATACCACGCAGGGCTCAGTTTAGTATGCTTTATGGGTTACCTGTGATAGATTCTCTTATGTTTCTTCCCATGATGAACATTCCTCAGCTTTTAGAAACCTATGGAGTGATTCAATTGTACTGGTTTTCTCCTGATGCTGCCGGACATGTTTTTGGAGAGAAAATATATCTAAATTCTATTCGCAGATTTGATCGTTATCTTGGCAGATTAGTAAAGAGATTGAATTTGGATGAAGTTAATCTAATTTTATATTGTGACCATGGCATGGCTCTTGATAATGAGATAGTTATTGATCATGTTCTTGAAATAAATAGGGTACTGGGTGATGGATTGGAATCCTTCTTCTTCCCCAATGTTTATTTAAAGGACCTTAACTTAAAAGAATACTATGCCCAAAAGATTGTTCAAGAGACAAAGATAGATTTTACTTTTTACAAAGAGAATGGGTATCCCGATATAGTGAGAGGTTATTCAATTGACAGTAAAGTGATTTTCCAAGAGAATGGGGAAGGGAAGATCAGATACCTCTTTGAGGGGAAAGATGAGTTTTCCTATTATACTGATGGTTATCAGGGAGAATGGCTTAGTGCAGACGAATGGCTCATTCTGACCAGAAAGAGTAAATTTCCGGCTGTTCCTCCCAACATTTTTGGATTTCTATCCAATAAGAATGCCGGGGATATTGTTTTAGTGGTGAACCCCCCTCACCTAATCTTTACTAATCTTATCTTTGATTATACCGGTAATCACCATGGGGTAACCGATATGGACTTATTGGTGCCGATTCTATTGCGGGGAAAAGAACTGGAACACCTCTACGATAGGGAAGAGATGTGGCTTCATACCCTCTTTACCAGTATTCCTAACCTGAGCTTCTATGGCAGTACTCCGGAAAGAGAAAACCATTCTCTTTCCCTCTGGGGCAACCTTAAAGATGGTGAATTTGAATTTCCCGGATTTGAGCTCACGCTATCTCCTCACTATCGTTGGAATTTAGCCTTGCGCCATGAAAATGATATTACTAAAGGCTGGTTTGAATATGATGTCTATAGCTCCTATGTCATAAGGCTATGGGCTGGTGCCGGAGTAGAGTACCGAGCGAGCGAAAATAGCTGGGAACCTTTCCTGCAGAGCCGCCTACAGATGGATTTTGACCGCATTCAATTCAATTATGGCGGACAGGTCCACCTCAATAATTTTAAAGAATGGCAGGAAAACCGTAAGGAGATCAACTACCGCATCAACAAAAATCTTTACTTAAACTGGCAGATACCCAATCGGCTGGGCTTTACTCTGCATTGGTAAACGATGTATCCTCGTCGGCTTTTAGCAGCAATGATTTTAATACAATAAAATGAAAAACAGGTATTCCTAACCATATAAACGTTAAAAATATTTTAAAAAATGTTTGATAGGAACGATTTATTACTTTAGGATGTTTGAAAATAAATATAGATATTCGTGTAGAAGTAAATCAGCTTGGAAAGTTTAGATATATGTCAGGTGAGAGTATTTTAAACCAGCCGACTGAAGAGAATTCCTTATAATTAAAGCAAATCAATTTTACAAGGTCGATTACCTTTAAAAAACTGCTTATCTCCAACATAATGCCAGCCATTTTACTATTTTTGCCGTTTTCTTACCTGTGGATGTTAATTTTCTAATGATTTAAAAATCTAACCCGCAAGAATGTGTATAAAAGATATTCTAGTAGTCTTCCTTTTTCATTCTGTTATAATTATAAATATAAATAATAAGCCAAATAGTCTATTATTTATTTTCTAGAGAAGGAGTTCTTGTAAAGAACAAGGAATATTCAATTCTTATCAGTCGAGGGCTGCTTACCTTCACCTTAAAATATAAAGGATGGGTATCTAAAACAAATGAAGATTAGTTTTTATGGTTCAGCTGGGATAGTAACTGGCTCTAATTATCTGCTGGAAATAGGGGAAAAGAAAATATTGGTTGATTGCGGGATGTTTCAAGGAGGACGACAGATTAACAGACTCAATTTTCAACCCTTTCCTTATCAACCGGAAGAGATAGATTTCTTGGTATTAACCCATGCCCATATTGATCACAGCGGACGTATTCCCAATTTAGTAAAGGCTGGTTTTGAGGGGAAAATATACTGTACTAAAGCAACTTTTGACCTCTGTTCTATCCTGCTTCCCGATAGTGGTCATATCCAGGAGATGGAAACAGAATGGGATAATCGGAAAAGAGCACGTGCCGGCCTATCCTTACGCACACCCCTTTATACCGTAGAAGAGGCCCTTTCTTCTTTGAAATGTTTCTCCCCGGTCCTGTATAACCAAAAAATTACTATAGATGAAACATTTACCTTTAGATTTCAGGATGCCGGTCATATTCTTGGCTCAGCTATTGTTGAACTCTGGATAAAAGAAGGAGACAGGATTTGTAAGATAGTCTTTAGCGGAGACTTAGGGAGCAAAAACAAGCCTATCATTAGAGATCCGGCAATTATTACTGAGGCAGATTACCTCATATTGGATTCCACTTATGGTGATAGAATTCATCCTTCATATGATAAAGAGGCAGTCAGGCTAATACCCATCATAACAGAAACCAGGGAAAGAGGAGGAAATGTTATCATTCCTTCTTTTGCTATACAGCGGGCTCAGGATATCATTTATGAATTGAACAAATACTATGACCAGATTATTTCCGTAAAAGAGGATGATTTTCTGGACATACCTGTCTATGTGGACAGTCCCCTTACTATTTCGGCAACAGAAATATTTATACGAAATCCTGATTGTTTTGATGCCGATGCACTCGCTCTGATTAAGGCAGGGGATAACCCTTTAGATTTTCATAATCTTTACTATTCCAGAACCACCCAGGAATCAAAAGATTTGAATGACTCTAAAGGGAGCAAGGTCATTATCTCTGCCAGCGGTATGTGTACTGCGGGCAGAATCAAACACCATCTAAAACACAACCTATGGCGAAAAGAGTCGAGCATTGTCTTTGTTGGTTATCAGGCAGAGGGAACGCTGGGTCGTAGAATAATTGATGGAGCAAAGACAGTAAAAATATTTGGTGAAGATATCAGCGTTAAAGCCCAGAAATATGTTTTAGATGGATTTTCAGGACATGCCGACCAATTAGAGACCATACAATGGTTGAGAGGTTTTAAAAAAAGTCCGGGCACGGTTTTTTTAGTCCATGGAGAACCAGGTTCCCTGCAAGCCTTATCAGGTCTGATCCGGCAAGAATTTAATATCAAGACCATTATACCTCAAATGGGAGATAATTTTTTAATAAAAGGAACTAGTAGAGTTGTCACAGCAAGAGAGACTCAGGAAGCAATTAAAAAAGAGCAGCGCTTATTTGAAGAAGAAGCTCTGGGTTTAAAAGAAATAATGGATCTGGTCTTAGAGCAATTAGATAATAAGACTAAGGAAGGACTATCTGAGGCTTAGGTGTCTATGTTAAGAAATAAGATGATGGAATTGAGGAAAGAAGGATTAGAGCTAAGTATGTTATTAACTAAAAAGCGTAAAAATAAGGACAGGGGTAATACTGAAGATGAAAAATAATGCACAAATAAGGGTATATATTAATAAATATATACCCTTATTTGGACTACTTTTATTTTAATATTATTAACATTATTGAAACATTTTATCTAATTTGGCCTGTATAGCCTGAGGTGGAACAGCTCCCACTATTCGGTCATATTCTTTTCCGTCTTTAAATATTAACAGGGCAGGAATCCCCTGTATATTGTAACGGGCAGCAACATTCTGATTATCATCAACATTTAATTTGCAAACCTTTAGCTTATTGCTATTGTCCTGAGCAATCTTTTCTACAGTCGGCGCCACCATCCTGCAGGGCATACACCAGGGTGCCCACATGTCTACCAGCACAGGAAGAGTAGAATCCAATACTTCCTGTTGGAAATTATTTTCATTTACCTCAATTACTGCTTTTCCTGACATAACTATCTCCTTATTATATTAGTTTCCATTAATTTTTCTAATATTTTTAATCCTTTTCTAATTAATTCCATATCTTCATTATTCAATGCGGTTTTCAATATCAACTCAAAATCATTCTGTTCTCGTCCAATTTCCTTCTTTATCTTTTTACCTTTGTTTGTTAAAGAAAGATAGGTAGACCTGCGGTCACTATCCTTTATCTCTCGAGAAAGGAATCCTTTCCTGACTAAGCTATCAATAATTCGGCTGCCGCGAGAAGGGGACAGATTAATCCTTTTCGAGAAATCTGAGCAGGATATATCCCGCTCTTCTTCAATTGCTTTAATTCCTCTCAATTCAGCCAGTGTAATTTGGCAGGATGAGCTAATCCTGCTTTCATGGCATTGACAAAAGTATTTCAATTTGAGGATTGATTCATAAATATCTTTCATAATAACAATAATTGCTTTCAACAATATTATATATTAGCAATAGTAACACAGTTTTAATCTTTGTCAAGCATTTTTGTCTTTATTTTTTACTTTCTTAAATTCTATCCTAATTGCCAATTGATAGTAACTAATCTTTTCCGGAGCATTAGCCTTACTATATTTATTTACCTCAGGGGTATTCAGATATGGTATTATAAAAATAATAATTTTTTTAAATATTAAAAATCATGGAAAAAGGTGGAGCAAGGAAATATGAAGTTTAAAATTTATAATGAGGTATTTTTGGAATTACCCGATTTATATTTTGGGGTGGTCATAGGGAACAATATTGATAATAATAGATATATGCCGGAAATCTGCACCCTTCTGGAAAGAGAGATGGGACAGTTAGAAGATAGATTAAAAGGTATAAATATAAAAGAATACCCGGACCTAAAGTTATATAGAGATGCTTTTAACCGGGTGGGTCTCAACCCCAACAAATATACCAGTTCCATCGAAGCAATGGTGAAAAGGGTGGCTAAAGGAAATCGTCTGCCTTCCATTAATCCGATAGTAGACCTGGGAAATAGTGTCTCTCTGAAATATATTTTACCTATGGGGGCACATGACCTTGACGCCTTAAAAGGAGAGATTGCGGTAAGATTTTCCAAAGAGGGTGATACCTTCATTCCGCTGGGGGAAGAAACTATCGAAACATTGGAGGCAGGTGAGCTGGTGTATGCTGATGTTAAGAGAATTAGAACCAGAAGATGGATCTGGAGACAATCAGATATTGGAAAGATTGATGAGAATTCTAAAAACATATTTTTCCCTATCGATGGTTTTGAAGCAAATAAAGATAAAGTGGTACAGGCAGCCGATGAGCTTGAAACCTTACTAAGAAAATATTTTCAATGCCAGACCAAAAAGGGTTTTATAAATATTAATAATAAGGAGATGGAGATTTAGTCATAAGAGCATTTGGTTTTCGAGAAATTGATAGAGATAAGATACCCGAAAAGGTCCTCTTTGTTCTAGGGCAGTTAGAGGAGACAGGTTTTTTATCCTTTTTGGTGGGTGGTTGTGTCAGAGACCTCTTATCCAGGAAAAAGGGGAAGGATTGGGATATTGTTACCGATGCTGAACCGGAACAGATCCAAGAAATTTTTAACAATTTTAAGACTCTGCTCATAGGAAAAAGTTTTCAAACCGTAACGCTTATTATAAATTCCAAGGTGTACCATATCTCTTCACTGCACAAGGAGAAAAAACAAAAAATTATTATTCAGCACGATGTTCGTCAAGAAGAAAGGATACCTCTTCTATTACAAGATTTGCTGAACAGAGACTTTACCATTAATTCTCTGGCTTGGAATCCCCAAAAAGGTCTTCTAGACCCTGCCAAAGGAATAAAAGATCTTAAGCAAAGAATTATCCGTAGTAGAGAACCGAACCTTCGATTTCAAGAAGACCCTTTGAGGATGCTAAGAGCTATTCGTATCGCTTGTGAACTCAATTTTGCTATCGATAAGAAAACAAAATACAGCATTTGCAACAATGCCTTTTTACTTCACCAGGTTAGTTCAGAGAGAATAAGAGAAGAGATTTCTTCTATCTTAAAAAGTTCTGAGGCACAAAGAGGAATAGAATTACTCAGGTATTGTGGCTTGGAGAGGCATATCTTAAGCAAAGATGGGGTAAAAAAAGAACTTTTAGGTAACAGTAGTAGTGAAAAGATATCATTTTATGGACTTAATGAATTTAAGGAAGATTTATCTACCCTACTTGCACTTTGGGGGAGGCTGTATTTTGGTTCATGTCATAGGACAAGAATATTTTTCTTGCCCTTAATAAGTAGCCTGAGATTTAAAAATATAATTTTAAAAAAACTAAAAATCTTATTGAGTAAAGAATGGACCTCCTTGGATTTCGGTACTACACAAAATATTCGCTTTCTGATGGCTAAAGTGGGAAGAGAAAATTGCAAGACTATGTTTCGGTTAAAGAAAACATTGTTATCAACCGAGGGAGATAGCAATAGGTTAAATAAAAGGGCCTTAGCTTTAGAAGAGAGGCTAGTGCAAGATGAGTTAGAAAAGAATCCGCCAGTTTCCCTAACAGATTTAGCGGTTAAAGGAAAAGATTTGATTAAAATAGGGTTACCCCCCGGAAAAAGAATGGGAGAAATATTACAATTACTATTAAATAAAGTATTAGTTTCTCCGGAAAATAACTATAAAGATTACCTGTTGAGCATTGCAGCCAAAATCAAAGATAAAGATCCGGAATAAAACCTTCAAGTTTAAGAGGGTGGTGTTGACGAGCAGTTAATAAAAATAGAGTAAAGTAGAATCAATTATTAATTATTAAATACTAAATAGGTTAAAAAGAAAGAGGATTTTTTATGTTAGCATTGATTAGCTCCCCTATTGTACTGATAAGTTTTTGTGTTCTTTTAGGCTTATTGTTTGGCAATATTAAAATAGGGAGATTTAGTTTTAGCACCTCAGGTGCGCTCTTTGTAGGTATAGCGGTAGGATGGTTAATTATCAGGTTTGCTCAAACCATTGAGCCGAACAGCGATTTGTTTAAGACTGCACAGGTTGTCTTGAGTAGAAATATTATTGACAAAGGATATTTTGATTTATTTTTGATATTATTTATTGCCTCAGTAGGTCTGCTCGCTGCTAAAGACGTGGGGAGAGTAATTAAAAAATATGGTCTAAAATTTATCATACTGGGCTTTTTGATTACTTTTATGGGAGCCGCTGCAACATATAGTTTTAGTATACTCTATCAGGTAGAAAATCCATATTTATATACGGGTGTCTATACCGGTGCTTTAACCAGCTCTCCTGGACTGGGGGCTGCCTTAGAATCGGTTCGCCCGCATTCTGCCAAGCTTTTGAATCGATTTTCAGAGCTAAATATATCGGAAAAAGAGAGAATTTTACATATTATGGGATTTACTGAAGATCTTGATATCAATTACATCCGGTCTTTTTCAGAGGAAGAGAAGGACACCTTTTTAAAGAATTCCGAGGCTGCTATCGGCACCGGTTATGCGGTGGGCTATCCCTTTGGGGTGATTATAGTTATTTTTGCTATGAATTTTTTCCCTCTAATCTTTAAAATTGATATAGAAAAAGAAAAAATACTATTAAGTGAAGAATTGGACGTTCAAAAAATGGACCAGAGCAGGAAGGGAGATATTAAGAAAATTAGAGAGGTCTCTTTTGATCTGAGTGCTTTTTCTCTGGTATGTCTGTTGGGTTATTTTTTAGGAATACTAAAGATAACCTCCCCGATCCTGGGTGATTTAAGCCTTGGTTCTACCGGAGGAGTTTTAATAGCCGCCCTGTTTTTAGGGCATATTGGCAACATTGGGCCATTCTGTTTCAGGATGGATAATAAGGTATTGGGAGTTTTGAGAACAATTACCCTAGCTTATTTTTTTGCCATTATTGGTCTGAGGTACGGTTATCAAGTCATCGATTCTTTATCAGGGCCAGGTCTGTTTTTGTCCCTTGCCTCCCTTTTTATCAGTAGTATTGCTATATTAGTTGGGTTTTTTGTGGGTAAGTATCTTTTTAATATTAATTGGATAATGCTGTCAGGGGCTACCTGTGGGGGAATGACCTCCACTCCGGGTTTAGGTGCAGCAGTTGATGCTATAGGCTGTAATGACCCGGCAGCGGGATATGGAGCCGTCTACCCCTTTGCCCTATTAGGCAAGGTCATCTTTTCTATCTTATTGAATCACATGTTATGGTCTAATTTGTTTTGAAATAAACAAGTCTAAAAGACAAACTCCATATTCTTTATTTCAAGAGGCTCTGTACTGATAAAGGCTTCACCGAATTTCTTGCCGATTAATATCCCGTAATAA